>ERZ857521.870-NODE-870-length-41344-cov-3.869190_pt1 | contig 41344 bp, 52 predicted proteins | sample MGYA00519701_ERZ857521 | MGnify/ENA primary metagenome ERZ857521 (study PRJEB31778, sample SAMEA3449346) | human gut metagenome | biome: human gut; feature: human-associated habitat; material: faeces | place: United Kingdom | collected 2010/2012 ...
ACTTGCCCCGCCTGCGCGCTGTATTTTAATCTGTCGTTTCTCTCCCCCGTCACAGCCGCAATCCCCGGAAGCGGTCAAAGCAGGCGAAAATCTCCTGTCTGCGGGGCCGTGCCAGAAAATCAGCACCGGATCGCCCCTGGCACAAAACCGTCAGGCCCTGACGGTCCATCAGGGCCTCCAGTGCATCCACGATCTGGGACAAAGTCCGTTTGCCGTCCATGAGATGCTTCTGGGCATAGAGCAGGCAGTACCCCAGGGCCGCCGTCTGCTCGCTGTCGCAAAGCTGCTCCACATTCCGCAGATCAACAATCTCATGATTGATGGAAATTCCGTCCCGCCCCAGGGTCTTCAGTTTCACCCGTTCGCCGCTCAATTCCGGCGAGGGCTTCGGCCGGCGGTCAAAGGACGGCAGTTTCGCCGGGGCAAGATCCGCCGGGGCAAGGGGAAATGCCTGGGCCTCCCGCTTTGCCGGAGCGGTAATGTCACGGGGCACATACCGATCCATCTGGAGAATGGTATCAGCAACATGGAAGTAGGCCCCGGAGCTTCCTGCCACAAGGATCGTAGAAATTCCGTGGCGGTCATAGAGCTCCCGAACCCGGTCAATCAGGGGTGTGATGGGCTCCATCTCCCGACGGATCACCCGCTGCATCAGAGCGTCCCGAATCATGAAATTGGTGGCGCTGGTATCTTCATCCATCAGCAGCACCGCCGCTCCCGCCTCGATACTCTCTACTACATTGGCAGCCTGGGAGGTGGATCCACTGGCATCCTCCGTCTGAAAAGCGGTGGTATCTTTTCCGCTGGGCAGGCCGCTGATGAACATGGAGATGTCCGTTCCCCGGACACTGCGGCCATCCTCCGCCCGGATCTTCACGGCGGTATCGTCGGTGATGACGTACTCCCGGCCGTCTCCGGCAACATGGTTGTAAACCCCCAGTTCCAACGCTTTCAGAAGAGTGGATTTCCCATGGTAGCCGCCTCCCACGATCAGCGTGACGCCCCGCCGGATCCCCATACAGGTGAGGGTTCCCCGGTGGGGCAGTTCCAGCGTCACCGCCAGTTCCCTGGGAGCCCGGAATGCCACAGCCCCTTTCATAGGCTGCTGGGAAACACCGGATGCCCGGGGCAAAACACTTCCGTCCGCCACAAACGCACACAGCCCCAGCTTGGGAAGTATCTGACGGATATACTGCTGATCCTCTGCCAGATCCGCAACAGCCCGCAGCTCCCGGGCATCCAGATTTTGATAGTACAGCGCACCTTCCACGCACCGGGGTAAACATTCAAAGAGGATTTTCTCCAGCTCCCGGGCATTGATGGTACGTCCATTGGCAGGGAAACCCACTTCCAAACACAGCAGGATGCTGCCGCTGCCGGGATCCAGTCGGCAGGCGGTGCGCTCCAAAACCTCCTGACCGCAGCGGCTGACGGCAATGAGGCCGCTGTGCCCGGAGCCCCGGGCCTGATGGGACATTCTCTCCGCCAGGCGGCCAAACCGCCGGGTCAGCGCATCCTGCAGGGCAATACGCTGGCAGGGCAGCCGATAGAGCTCCGGCGGAAACGCCGCGGTCCTTCCGTCCACGCGGATGCTCAGCCGGGAAGGTGCGGCAAAGGGATCCCCCTGCACATGGTCGATGGAGAGCACATACCCCGGAAATTGGTACGCATCCTTGGTATCCTTATAGGCCGGATACCCTCTCCGGTCAATGCGCTCCAACAGTTTTTTCAACTCCGACGCAGTCTGCATACGATGCTTTCTCCCATCTATTATTTTACTCCGCATTGCCGGGCCATCTGCTCCAGCTCCTCCGGCCCGGCCCGCCGGATCTTCTCCTCATCCAGAAGCATAGCCCCCAGACCGGAAGCGGCCCCGGCCCAGACCTCATCCAGCAGTGCCTGCCGCAGGGCTTCCGCACTCATATTGGAATCCATGGTTTTTACGCCCCCCAACAGAATATTCCAACAAGCTATCCATTTGACAATAGCCCTTTTCCCCAGTCTTGTCAAAATTTTTCTGCGAATCCAAAAAGAGATTCCAATACTCCCTCTTGTATTTCGCCCGGTGGTATGATAGGATAAAGACAAATTTTTAGAATTGGTTTTATTTCTGAGAGGAGATACTGGATGCCGAAGGTTGCTTATTCACAAGAGGATCGGGACCGGATCCGCCAGGCGCTGACCACCACAGCCTTGGAGCTGATGGCGCGGCAGGGGATCCAGCACACCACTGTGGAGCAGATCTATAAAAAGGTCGGTATCTCACGCACATTTTTTTACTCTTTCTTTCCTACCAAAGAAGATCTGATCGTGGAGACTCTCTACCTTCAGCAGCCCCGAATCCTGGCCCTTGCCCGGAAACTGGCAGCAGATCCGGCCCTCACCCGGCGGGAGGCAATCCGAACCTTTCTCCATGCCTGCTGTTATGGCGAGAAAAACGGGATCGCCGTTCTGACCGTGGAGGAACAGCAGCTGATCTTCCGGCGCCTGTCACCGGAGAGCTATCAAACTTTCCGGAACAAGCAGGCCCAGCTGTTCGGCAACATTCTGAAGTGTTTCGACATTCGCCCTTACAAGGAGCGGATTGCCCTTTTCACCAATCTGGCCCTGACGGTCATGATCGTCCGGCGTGCCATCCCCAATACGCTGCCGCTGTTTGTGCCGGAGGCAGCTGACGAAACCGTGGAGTTTCAGATCAACGCCATCGTGGACTGCCTGGAGGCCATGCGGGAATCGGATTCCCACCCCCGGTAACAAGCACGCTATCCGCCTGCTCCCTGTTTTTGCACGCGCAGGCGGATTTTGATTCTCTGAATAAATACAAATCCGCTTATTTATCTTTATTATACGAGCTGGCTCCGTTTCTTTCTCCGGTGGGATGTTTCGTCTGCGGAAAAGATTCCGGGTGCTGAAAGCAGGCACTTGTGCCGCACTCCCCTGCCAAGTGCGGCTGAGTCATAAATCTATCATCAATTTTCAGGAGGAAACGAGTATGGGACTTTTCAGCAAATTCTTCAAAGGGCCGGAAGTGGACATGGAGAAGAGCAATGCCAATGCCAAAAAAATGCGCCTGCTCTTTAATCAAGTGGTGGAAAACGGGGACGACTACCGTCTGATCTTCGGCTATACGGAGGACGTGGCCCGGTTCAATTACGGCTTTGTCCACGGCAGCAAAACCAAGATTGGGAACCTGATCGTGGGCTGGAATGAAACCACCCAGACCATCGTGGTGGTGCCCACGGTTCCTGATCTCTCCGGCTGCGGCGATCCCACCTATTACCGCCGCTCTGAAATCCTGAAAGCCTACCGGAACAAATATCCCACCGACGCTTTCATCATCTATCCGGATCGAAAGGGCTACATCGGCATCAACGCCTATGACTGGCTGGATGATGAATCCCTGTACGTCTACGTGTCTCAGGAGGAAGAACTGGCTGCCTTCACAGATTTCTTCCTGAATCGGTTCGCCACCAAGTGAGGCTGTCATGACCTTGGGAGCAATCGCCGCGTTTTTACTGGTACTGGTGGTGATATTCATCGTCGGTAATCTCTGGTTCCACTTTGTGGAGTCTCTGCTGGATCGGATCAGAGGGCTTTTGAACCGCCGCAAGGATCCGCCTGTCTGGCATCCCCTGCCGCAGGAACCGGAGGAACAGCACGATGACCCACCGTCATAAGGCTTTCGTCATTTTATAATGGGTATCAGCAAAGCCCCCGTTCCTGTCCGGAGAAAACTCCGGCAGCAGAACGGGGGCTTTTTGTTTCGTCTCAGCGTGATATCTCAGTGCTCCGCCACTTCCAGAAAAGAGCGCCTTCCCGCTGCACTTCTCGCATGATCATACAGAAATCCGACAGCCGTAAGTCTGATCCCTCTCCAACGTCTGGAGGCTCACTCTTCCAGATCCAGGCTCGCTTCTGCTGCCAGCATCAGCAGCCGCTGGAATTCCGCCTGTTCTTCCTCCGTCATCTGCTGGGTCATGTGCCGGAAGCTGGCATCAACCTGCTCCTTCACTGCCGGATAAACCTCCCAGGCCTTTTCCGTGGGACGGATATCGTAGGTTCGCTTGTCCCGGGCATTGGTAGAGCGCATGAGGAATCCCGTCTCCTCCAGCTTGGTAACGGTCTTTGCAATGACGCTTTTATCCAGAGAAAGCCGCTTGGTGATCTCGTCCTGCGTCAGCACCCGGAAATCACATACGATCAGAATGACAACTGCCTGGGCAGCCGTCAGATGATACTGAGCGCAGCCGTTATTGAGCCAAATGTGGGATTTCCGATACAAAATGGAGATGGATTTAAAGGGACTGTCTGCAATGTAAGGCATAGCCGCGCACCTTCTTCCTACGGCTTTTCATTATAGCCCACCTTGGTGGCGCTTGCAACCAGATATTGACGCTATTGGGATCTATGCTATGCTTATATAGTGGCAAGTGCTACTATATTTTGCTTTTATAGGTAAAAGAGCTTCGTATGCATGGGAAAAACTGAAAAAATCCGGAACAGAAAGTTCATTCTCCTCTCTATTACCAATCTGCTGGTATTGGCAGCTTTTTACGCCTCCATCCCCATCTATTGCGAGGAAATTGGAATCACCGGGTCGAAAATCGGCATTGTGCTGACCGCTATGTCCGTGGCGACGATCCTCTTTCGCCCGGTGGCGGGATATCTGCTGGACAACTTCAACCGCTACCGGGTATACCTGCTGTTTTTGACGCTGTTCTGCCTGTCTTTCCCGGCTTTTATCCTCTTTCCCGTATTCGGCGCGCTGATTGTCATCCGCCTGTATATGGGCGCTGTATATTCCGTATGTGGTTCCGCCACCATGACGCTGGCCGGCGACGTGCTGCCCCGCACCAAGGTTACAGAGGGCATTAGCCGGTTTGCCTTTACCGTCTCCATCGGAATGGCCCTGGATCCCTATGTGGGACTCCAGGTGCAGGAAAACATGAGCAGCAAGGCCTCCTTCCTGACGATTTTTGCCATTACGGTGGCTGCTCTGATCTGTGTCTCCTGCTGCCGGATCCGCTATCCCAAGATGGAGCGGAAAAAGTTCTCTATTCGTGATTCCATCTACGGCCCCGCACTTCCCTTCATGCTTAATATGATGTTTTTGATGATCCCCTATGGAGCGGTTATCGCCTATTCCTCTATTCTGGCCCAGGAAAAAGGTCTGATGGAATTCCTCCCCTATTTCTATATCTGCCTGGTAGTGGGAATGCTGGCCTCCAAGCTCTCCACGCAGAAGTTGATTGACGCCGGCAGCCATCGCCTATGTGGTGGGCGGCATCGACTATGGAACATATGTAGACCGTTACTATCGCAAGCTCAGGCCCGTTCCCGGAAGCACCTCCGGGAAAAATTCCTGACCCTGCCCGCTCAAAAAAACCGCCAAGAGACAAGTAAAATTCTCGATCCTCTTGGCGGTTTTTCCCGGTTCAGACACATTCTCCGTTGATCCCCGGCCCTCCTTCCACAGCTTCTCTGCCGCAGGCTTTCAGCTCTCTGCGCAGGGCCGGCGCTTGTTGTGAGCCATCACATAAGACTCAAAAGATGCTCAGCACCCTGTTATCCCTGATATTTTGGACAGCCCGCTTCTTCTCCCGGAGAGGTGAAGGAATCAGATTTTCGGAAAACATGTATAAATTTTCCCATTAAGGTGAAAGACTGATCTCATACAGAATATAATTGATTTTACAGCACGCCAGTGATAAAATATCTTTATAAGATCTTTACAGGCCTGTCACTGCACACATGCCGCGCGGGTTTTCCGGTTTGATACCACCGGAAAACCCGCCGTTTTTCTGAAAGGATCCGGGATCCGGAACGTGCGGCCCGCCTGATACTCATCAACCGAGGAAGGGGACACCATGCAAGTAGTAGAAACCTTTGGCCAATACGTCCAGCGATGGAGCGGTTCCCACCCTGACCGGGCACGGGATCTGCTTCGGCTTGGATGGGAGGCGCAGAATCTCAAGAACAAGTATCTGCCTGACAGACGTTTGCTGCCTGCCGACCAGTATCTGGCGAAAATCATGATGGATGCCATGCTCAAGCCTTTGCAGCATCCTGCGTCGTCGGCTATTGTCAGCGTCTTTACTCCCAGTGAGATTCTGCAGGAGGCTGGACTAAACCCCTATAATGTGGAGGGATTTTCCTGTTATCTGTCGGGTTCCCGAGCCGAACGTCTCTTTTTGCAGCAGGCGGAGAACGCCGGTATTTCCGAGACACTGTGCAGCTATCACAAGACTTTTCTGGGCGCGGCGGACAAGGATGTGCTGCCCCGGCCCAACTGCATCGTCTACACCAATCTGACCTGCGACGCAAATCTCTTGACCTTCCGCCGTCTGGCGGAGTTGTACGGGGTTCCCTCCTTTTCCATTGACGTTCCCATGCAGCAAAGTGCGGCCAACATCGCCTATGTGGCCGGGCAGCTGCGGGAACTGGCAGACTTTCTCCAAACCAACACCGGAAAAACCATCGACACGGAAGCCCTCCGGGTTCGGCTGCGCCGCAGCCGCCGTACGCTGGAAAAGTTCCGGGAGTGTCAGCGGGCCCGGGCGGACAAGTATGTGCCCTCCGACCTTGTCACGCCGCTCTACAGCGGCATGGTGAACAATATCCTGCTGGGCAGCCAGCAGGTGGAGAACTATGTCGACCGTCTCCGTGCAGACATTGAAAAGGCACCGCCTGCCAGGGGCAAGCGGATCTATTGGATGCACACCATCCCCTTCTGGTCGGCAGCCGCCCGCCAGGCGCTGGCCTTCAGCGAAAAGGCCCAGATCGTGGGCTGTGAGCTCAGCCAGGTCTGTGAGCCGGACTTTGACCCGGAGGAACCCTTTGAGGCCATGGCATACCGGATGGTCAATCATGTTCTGAACGGCAGCGGGCTGCGCCGCATCGAGGCTGGCATCCGTCATGCCAAGGAGGCTGGTGCCGACGGCGTGGTCTGGTTCAATCACTGGGGCTGCAAGCACACCCTGGGTGCAGCTCAGTTGGCAAAAAAGAAATTCGAAGAACACGGACTGCCGCTGCTGATCCTGGACGGCGACGGCTGTGACCGCAGCCACGGCGGTGAGGGGCAGACCTCCACCCGGTTGGAGGCATTTCTGGAGATGTTGGAAGAGGGGGACGGAACCTTATGAACAAAACCTATTATGTGTGCAAGTATACCCCCATCGAACTGCTGGCCGCTTTCGGCGCCCAGTGCGAAAATCTCAACGGGATGCCCCAGGGCTTTGACCTGGCCGACCAGATCGCCCACCCCAACCTCTGCGGCTTCGGAAAATCCCTGATCGAGGCAGTTATGAGCGGGAACGTGCGGGAACTGGTTCTGGTCAACTGCTGCGATACCATCCGCAGCGTCTGCGATGTGCTGGAGGAAAGCGGCAAGCTGGATTTTCTGTACCTTGTGGATATGCTCCACAGTGACGGCCAGTGCAGCCGGGAACGCACCGTGACCCAGCTGAAGGGGTTGGCCCAGGCATACAGCGCCTACAAGGGGACTTCCTTTGATACATCCGCTTTTCGGGCGGCATTCCGGGCGCCCGAGCATGTCAGGGGGCCTCACCTCAGCGTGCTGGGCGCCCGAATGGGCCGGGAGCTCTATGACATGGTACAGGATGCCATGCCCTACCCCGTGGAAAATGAGACCTGCGTCAACAATCGCTCCGTAGGCGAGGTTCTGCCGCCGGAGACCGACGATTTTGACGAGCTGATGGAGTGGTACGCGGGAGAACTTCTGGGGCAGGTTCCCTGTATGCGGATGATGGACAACACCGGCCGCAAGCGGCTCTTCAACGATCCCGATTTGAAGGGGATCATCTACCATACGGTGAAATTCTGTGATTTCTACAGTTTCGAATACGCCCAGGTCAAGCAGAATCTGGCTGTCCCCCTGCTGAAAATCGAGTCGGATTACACCCTGCAGAGCAGCGGACAGCTTCTGACCCGGCTGGAGGCGTTTGCCGAGAGCATTGACATGACCCGGTGCGAGGGAAAGGAGAAGAAAATGGGGAAAGGATATTTTGCGGGTATTGACAGCGGCTCCACCAGTACCGACGTGGTGATCCTGGATCGTGAGGATCAGATGGTGACCGGCATCATCCTGCCCACCGGCGCGGGAGCAGCCATCGGTGCCGAGCGCGCCCTGGAGCAGGCTCTGGAAGAAGCCCATTTGTCCCGGGAGGATATCGACGCCATTGTCACCACCGGCTATGGCCGCACCGCCATTTCCGAGGGTGACAAGAGCATCACGGAGATCACCTGCCATGCCCGGGGCGCCCATTTCCTTGACCCGTCTGTGCGTACGGTCATCGACATCGGCGGCCAGGACAGCAAGGTAATCCGTCTGGACGAAAGCGGAAATGTGGTAAATTTTGTCATGAACGACAAGTGCGCAGCGGGAACCGGACGGTTTCTGGAGATGATGGCCCGCACCATGGAGATGAATCTGGACGAGATGAGCAAGGCCGGCCTGAGCTATCAGGAGGACATCACCATCTCCAGCATGTGCACGGTCTTCGCTGAGTCGGAGGTTGTCTCCCTAATCGCCCAGAACAAGCCCACGGACGACATCGTCCACGGACTCAACAAGGCGGTGGCCACCAAGACGGTCTCTCTGGTAAAACGGGTTGGCGGCGAGGAGCGCTACATGATGACCGGCGGTGTTTCCAAGAACCTGGGCCTTGTGAAAACACTGGAAGAAAAGCTGGGGGCGCCTCTTGTAGTCAGTGACCGGGCCCAGCTGTGCGGTGCTCTGGGAGCAGCACTCTTCGCAAGAGACATGGTGGAGGCATAATGCCGGGATCCGTCCTGCCCGTTTCCGACCGGCCATCCGTGACTTGACGGCAGCCGTATTTGCCGGTATGATGGGGATATCCTAACTGCGAGGAGGATCCTTATGAGATATGAAATAACAGGCGGCTCCTTCCCGGTGGTGGTATGCCACCTTGAAAATGGCGAGAAAATGATCACGGAAAGCGGCTCCATGGTCTGGATGACTCCCAACATGCAGATGGAGACCTCCGGCGGCGGTCTGGGCAAGATGTTTTCCCGGGCCTTTTCCGGAGAGAATCTCTTCCAGAACATCTATACCGCCCGGGGAAGCGGCATGATCACCTTCGGATCCAGCTTTCCCGGACGGATCGTGCCCCTTGAGATCGGGCCCGGACGTGAGATGATTTTGCAGAAGAAAGCCTTCCTGGCCGCAGAGGCAGGCGTTTCCCTTTCCATCCATTTCAACAAGAAGATCGGCTCGGGCCTCTTCGGCGGCGAAGGCTTTATCATGCAGCGGCTCTCCGGACAAGGGGTAGCCTTTGCGGAAATCGATGGAGAATTGGTGGAGTATCAGCTGGAAGCCGGACAGCAGCTGGTGGTGGATACCGGTAATGTGGCGGGCTTTGAACCCACCGTATCCATGAATATTCAACAGGTGCCCGGACTGAAAAACATGGTCTTCGGCGGTGAGGGCGTATTCAACACCCTGCTGACCGGGCCGGGGAAGGTCTGGCTCCAGACCATGCCCATCAGCAGCGTTGCCATGGCAATCCGCCCCTTCATCCCCACCGGTAACAACTAAAGTACATCGAAATCGCTCCCTTTGTAGCAGGCTGTGAAAAACACGGATTGCTATGAAGGGAGCTTGTTTATGCCGCAAAAGGAGAAATGCTCCAACGGGGCATCCCCCTGCTGTGTTTGTGCGGCAACAGATTTTCATAGATAAATTTCATCTCATATGCTATGATGATTTCATGCTGAAACTTTTGACCTCCCTGCACGGAAACAAGGTAACCCAACTGCCGCCCCCGGAATTTTCCTGTGGAGTCTGCAGCAAGGAACTGGTAAAGGAGAAGGCCTATGATTGACTTTTCCAAAATAGAGCAATATCGGGAAAACAACCGGATCGAAGCCAAAAAGGCCCTGGGTGGCCTTCCCCAGAGTATTTGGGAGACTTACTCCGCTTTCGCCAATACACTTGGCGGTGTGATTCTGCTGGGTGTGGAAGAGCACCGGGATCACTCCCTGCATACCGTCGATCTTCCTGACCCTGAGCGGCTCATCAATGAATTCTGGGAGATCATCAATGACCCCAAAAAAGTCAGCGTCAATATTCTGACAGAGGATCAGATTCAAACCGTAGAGGCAGATGGGAATCACATCATTGCCATCACAGTGCCCCGCGCCCAGCGCTATGACAGACCGGTATACATCGACGGGAACCCTCTCTCCGGCTCATACCGCCGGAACGGCGAAGGGGACTATCGATGCACCCGGGAGGAAGTCCAGAGCATGCTGCGGGATGCCAAGGTGCAGACACCGGACATGAGAGTTCTGGAATACATGGGCCTGGATGTCCTGGACTATGACAGTGTTCACCGTTACCGGGCCCGTATGGAGGACTGCCGTCCCGGCCATGTGTGGGAGGAACTAGAGGACTCCGATTTTCTTGACCGGCTGGGAGCGATCGGAAAAAGTGCCGGGGGTACCATGCATCCTACTGCCGCGGGATTGCTGATGTTCGGGTTTGAACACAAGATTATCAAGGAGTTCCCCCACTATTTTCTGGACTATCAGGAACAAATGGGACCGGATACCAGGTTGACGGATCGGATCGTATCCTCATCCGGAGACTGGAGCGGCAATCTTTACGATTTCTGCTTCCGGGTTTCCGAAAGGGTCACGCAGGACATCGAGATCCCTGTAACCCCAGGGGACGAAGTGAGTATGGAGGATTCGCCCGTCCCAAACGCCTTGCGGGAAGCCCTGGCAAACTGCCTGATCAATGCCGACTATTATGGAAGGCCGGGTCTGGTGATTGTCAAGCGCCGGGATCGGATCACCTTCTCCAACCCCGGCGCATTCCGTATTGAGATTGAAGCCGCCAAAAGCGGCGGCGTCTCCGATCCGCGCAACATAGCACTGACCAGGATGTTCAATCTGGTAAGCATCGGTAAGGGCGCGGGCAGCGGTATTCCCAATATCTACTCCGTCTGGCGAAAGCAGGGCTGGGCACAGCCGGTCATTGAAGAGGGCTTCTCTCCGGAACGAACGACATTATCGTTATCCCTGGAAAAAACCGGGAGTGACCATACGGCAGTCAAAAGCAAAGATCAAAGGACAGCGATTGACCAGGTCAAAAAGCAATTAATCATCGAATATCTCACCGACAGCGTCAGTGCAAGCATTGGCGAGATTGCGGAGTACATTCAATTAAATCCGTCCCGCACCCGGGATTATCTGCAGGAGTTACTGGCACAAGATATTGTCACCGCTGTCGGCAGCAATCAAGGCCAGGTCTATCAATTAAAGGCTTGAAGCACCAACATGAAGACAGGGGGATGACACCAGGTCATCCCCCTGTTTCCTGTATGGATCAGATCACACAAGGGCGCTGCCCTGCTCCAGGTCATCCCGCACAAATGCGTGATGGATGGCATTGAGCACCCGCTTCTTGTCGCCGCTCCAGAGGGGGGCCAGCAAATCCCGCTTGGCGCCGTCCCCGGTGAGCCGGTGAACCACCATATCCCTGGGAGTATTCCGCAGGCACGTTTCCAAAGCCGCGATATACGCCTCCATCTCCAAACAGGCAAAGCGGCCCGCCGCCCAGTCCCGGGCAAGGTCTGTCCCCCGCAACACGTGCAGCAGATGAAACTTGATGCCGTCGGCCCCGGAGGCCCCGATATAGCGGGAGGTGGCGGCCATCATGGTCTCCGTTTCGCCGGGCAGGCCCAGAATCTGATGCACCACCACGGTGATGCCGGCTTCTTTCAGCCGGTGCACCGCCCGGTCGAATACCGGCAGGTCATATCCCCGCCGGATATAGGCAGCACTTGCCGGGTGGATGGTCTGGAGCCCCAGTTCCACCCAGACGGGCTTCTCCCGGTTCAGCTCCGCCAGCAGCTCCACCGTTCCCGGCGGCAGGCAGTCCGGCCGGGTGGCCACCGACAGCACCACCACATCCTCCGGCGCCATGGCCGCAGTGTACAGCGCCCGCAACCGCTCCACAGGGGCGTAGGTATTGGTAAAGGACTGGAAATACGCGATAAACCGCGGGTCTCTCCCCGCTTTGGCAGCCACCCGGCGGCGGGCAGCCGCCAGCTGGGCAGGGATGTCCCCGGTCTCCGCGAAGGCTCCGGAGCCGTCGCAGAAGATGCACCCCCGCGTGTTCAACGTGCCGTCCCGGTTGGGGCAGGTGCAGCCGGAGGAAAGCGCCAGCTTATAGACTTTGCATCCATACTGGCGCCGCAGGCAATCATTGAGACTGTTCCAATACATGCAGATGCCTCCCAGCGGAAAAACTGTCCCTATTGCGGGCTGTGTTTCGTGCATATTTTACTCTATCGCCGCCGGAAAGAAAAGCGGATAAGCCCCCGGAAAATGCCGGAGAAAGAATCCCATAGTTTCTGTGTAAAATCCCAATGGACATTTTCCGCATCTTTTGGCAAAATACTATTTCGTGTGCGGCTTTCGGCAGGAAGCCACGAATTTTGAGATTCGTGGCAAATGTCACAGTGCATACAATATCTTGTACATTATAATGGAGCAAGATCAGATATATTGTGCGGCTTGCCGCGGAGATTATACGGAGGGAACGTGCATGAAAGTCATCAAACGCAACGGAACAGAAGTTGTTTTCGACATTGAAAAAATCGTTGCTGCCATTACCAAGGCCAACGACAGCGTGGAAGAGAGCGCCCGCATGACGCCCATGCAGATCCGGCGCATCGCAGAATTCGTGGAGCTCAGCTGCCTGAAGATGAACCGCTCTCCCTCTGTGGAGGAAATTCAGGATCTGGTGGAATATCAGATCATGGCCCACGGCGCCTACGAGGTGGCCAAGAACTATGTCACCTACCGCTATACCCGCTCCCTGGTTCGCCGCAGCAACACCACCGATGAAAAGATCCTCAGCCTCATCGAGTGCTGCAACGAGGAGGCCAAGCAGGAGAACTCCAACAAGAACCCAGTGGTGAACTCCACCCAGCGGGACTACATGGCCGGCGAGGTCTCCCGGGACCTCAGTGAGCGGCTGCTGCTTCCCCCGGACATTGTGGAGGCCCACAAGGAGGGCATCATCCACTTCCACGACTCCGACTACTATGCCCAGCACATGCACAACTGCGACCTGGTGAATCTGGAGGATATGCTGCAAAACGGCACTGTCATCACCGGCACCCTCATTGAGCGGCCTCACAGCTTCTCCACCGCCTGCAACATTGCCACTCAGATCATCGCCCAGGTCGCTTCCAACCAGTACGGCGGCCAGTCCATCTCTCTGGCTCACCTGGCGCCCTTTGTGGACGTGAGCCGGAAGAAGATCCGCAAGATCGTAGAGCAGGAGATGGAGACCCTGGGCATTGATCCCGGCGAGGAGAAAATGCATCAGCTGGTGGAGGACCGCCTGCGGGACGAGGTTCGCCGGGGCGTGCAGACCATCCAGTATCAGGTGCTGACGCTGCTGACCACCAACGGACAGGCTCCCTTCGTCACCGTGTTCATGTACCTGGGCGAGGCCAAGAACGACCAGGAGCGTAAAGACCTGGCCATGATCATCGAGGAGACTTTGGAGCAGCGCTATCAGGGCGTGAAAAACGAGGACGGCGTGTGGATCACCCCTGCCTTCCCCAAGCTCATCTATGTGCTGGAAGAGGACAACATCACGGAGGACTCCCCCTACTGGTACCTCACGAAGTTGGCTGCCAAGTGCACCGCCCGGCGGATGGTCCCCGACTATATCTCTGCCAAGAAGATGAAGGAACTCAAAGGCGACGTGTATACCTGCATGGGCTGCCGCTCCTTCCTGACGCCGGACCGCTTCACCGACGCTGGTATCGGAAACATCGCCAATGCCGGCAACTATGAGCCCGGCAAGCACAAGTACTACGGCCGCTTCAATCAGGGCGTGGTGACCATCAACCTCCCGGATGTGGCCCTCTCCTCCGGGGGAGATATGGAGAAGTTCTGGAGCATCTTTGACGAGCGGCTGGAGCTTTGCCACCGGGCGCTGCTGTGCCGCCATGAGCGGCTCAAGGGGACCCTCTCCGATGTGGCCCCTATTTTGTGGCAGTACGGCGCCTGCGCCCGGCTCAAAAAGGGCGAGACCATTGACGAGCTGCTCTACCACGGCTACTCCACCATCTCCCTGGGCTATGCGGGCCTTTATGAGTGTGTCAAGTACATGACTGGCAAGAGCCACACAGACCCTGAGGCCACGCCCTTTGCCCTTTCCGTCATGCAGCACATGAACGACGCCTGCAAGAAGTGGAAGGAGGAGAGCGACATCGACTTCTCCCTCTATGGCACGCCTCTGGAATCCACCACCTACAAGTTTGCCAAGTGCCTCCAGCGCCGCTTCGGCGTGATTGAGGGCATCACCGACAAGGGCTATATCACCAACAGCTACCACGTTCATGTCACCGAGGAGATCAACGCCTTTGACAAGCTGAAGTTCGAGGCTCAGTTCCAGCACCTCTCCCCCGGCGGCGCCATCAGCTACGTGGAAGTGCCGGACATGCAGAACAATCTGGAGGCTGTACTGCAGGTGATGAAGTTCATCTACGACAACATCATCTATGCCGAGCTGAACACCAAGAGCGACTACTGCCAGGTTTGCGGCTGGGACGGCGAGATCCAGATCGTGGAGGAAAACGGCAAGCTCATCTGGAAGTGTCCCAAGTGCGGCAACACGGATCAGGACAAGATGAACGTGGCCCGGCGTACCTGCGGCTACATCGGCACGCAGTTCTGGAACCAAGGCCGTACCCAGGAGATTCGGGACCGGGTACTGCATCTGTAAAGGATTTCTATTTCACAAAGCGCCCCTGTCCTTGCGGCGGGGGCTCTTTGGCAGGAGGCCATCATGTACTACGGGGAAATCAAAAACTGTGATATTGCCAACGGTGAAGGGGTGCGGGTGACACTGTTTGTCTCCGGCTGCACCAACCACTGCAAAAACTGTTTTCAGCCCCAGACCTGGGATTTTTCCTATGGGCAGCCCTTCACCGCCGAGACGGAGGAGCGTCTTTTGCAGATGCTCTCCCCCAGCTATATCAATGGCCTGACGCTGCTGGGCGGCGAGCCCTTTGAGCCGGAGAATCAACGGTGTCTGGTTCCCTTTTTGCGGCGGGTTCGCTCCGCGTATCCGGATAAGACCATCTGGGGCTTCAGCGGCTTTACCTATGAAGAGCTGACCACAGAGGGAACCCATCCCCGCTGCGAAGTGACGGATGAGATGCTCTCTCTGCTGGATGTACTGGTGGACGGCCGGTTTGTGGAGGAGCTCAAGGACATCTCCCTGCGGTTTCGGGGCAGCTCCAACCAGCGGCTCATTGATCTGAACGCCAGCCGGGCCGCGGGAGCGCTGCGCTTTCTGCCGGACCGGGTAAGAGAATAAGAAACGGCCCGTGGACTTCAAGTTCCACGGGCCGTTCTTGTTCATCATATCTGATCCAGCTCCCGGGCGATCAGCTCATCGGCGATGGAAAACGCCCGGATCCGGCGCTTGGCCAGGGTGATCTGGGATTTGTACCGGGCTGGATCGCTCTTCCGCTCCAGGGTTTTAACGACTTCCCGCAGCTTGTGGAGGGTGGAGTCGATTTGGCGTTTGGCCTCGGTGAGTTCTTCTCTGGTGTAGGACATCCTCGCTCACTGCACCGGCGTATCGTCGATCCGGGAAATTTCATCGGTTGCTTCCAGCTTGAAAATCACCGGCCGCAATCCATCGTTGCAGCTGCAGATGGCCACGCCGGGCTTCCGGATCCAGTCGCCATAGTAGAACAACTCCTTCTCCGCTCCGTGGGCCAGGGCGAACACATACTGATAGATGGCCTTCCAGGCCTCGTCGCACAGGCCCTCCGGCTTGGCATAGTCTGCGTAGAACACCTGCCCCGCCTGGAGCATGGGGCAGGCGGTGAGCCCCTCCACGCCGTATTTCGCCGCCAGCTCCCTGTCCAGCGTGGTTTTCAAAACCGTGATCTTCACGCGCTTCATGCTTGACTCTCCTTTTCGTATTCCCCGTACTCGCAGCCCACGCTGCCTGCTCTCACCTTATCTAGGAGCTGCCAGCCGCCCCGCCGCTTTTCATAGAGCTTTACGGTTCCGTATCCGTTTCCACAGTTCCACAGCCGGGTGTGACGTTTATAGCCGTCCGGGGACTCATAGTTGATGAGGAGCATCTCGTCCTTACTGCAGGCGATCTCCACCTCCATTCGGGCTTTAAAGGTGGTCTGGATTACCTTCCACAGGATTTGGCCGGCGGTCTCCGTACAGTCGAAGAAGGTGCGGCTGCCTGTCCAGAACTTGCTGAAATTGAACTCGTAATCCCTGCCCTCATAGTAAAACTGGCCCAGGAGCTTTCGCCCCAGGGCAATCCCAAACACTTTGGGATTGCCGCCACCCACCTCGAATACACTGTTATGGAGCCGTCTGCCCGTAACGGTGCTCACCAGATCGTTGGAAGAAAGCCACACCCAGGGAGAGGTGAAATCTCTGCCCCAATTTTTGTCGGCGTAGCCATAACAGGTATCGGGATGAACCCGGTATTCTTCACCGTTCAGGCGCAGTCGGCCGTCAAAGGCAGTCTTCATCCCCTCGGCGTGCCAGAACATCTCAAAGGCATTGAGGCGGCGGAAGAACCTGGAGGCTCCGTACCCCACGTGATAGGCCACCTGCTTGTTGATCTGAATATCCCATTCCAGCTCCCCGGCATCACTCATCCACTCTGGATGGGCAGCAGCCTCCTCCGGCGTCACCTTCACATGACCGGTCATGTGCGTCTCCGTGCAGGTGCAATCCCCGGCCTTCAGGTTCAAGGGCGCATTCAGGGGAACGGACACCTGGCTCCAGGGGAAAAAGCGGTGGAGCTGGCCCTTCTCTTTTCCCCAGAATCCCACATTGATCATGCAGTAGGAGGGGCGCTTCCCTGCCTGACGGCCCTCCGGATCGTTCCAGACCAGCATCGGCTGCTCCTGTGCCAGGGCGGGATTACAGAGAAAGTATTCGATATAAAAGGACTTGCGTTCTCCGGTTCTCACGTGTTCCGCGGTGAAGGAGTGCCACCACCAGTCATAGCCTTTTTTCGCCAGAGGGCCGCTCAGCATGCAATAATCCCGGGTGATGTCGCTTTTATTCATGAAACTTTCCGCCCCCCTTGCTTACTGTCCCCGGCTCTGCCGGACAATCAAATAGGCAACGAAAAAACAGGAAATCCATACCCCTGCAAGGCAGGGAAAATAGAGGCTCCGGGGCAGTCTGGCCACCGCCGGGTGGCTCAATATGCACAATCCCCCAAAGCCCACCAGCGTCAAAACGCTGACCAGGATGAAACGGGGATTCCGGTTTTCGGCAGGTTCCAGGGCGGATTCCCAGGTTTGCCGGCGCTCCAGCTCCCGGAGCAGCAGATCTTCTTCCGGGCAGCCCCTGACGATGAAGTAGGGCCGCCGGATCACATTCCGGTTGGGGTGCCGCACCCAACAGGAGACAGCATAGTGGGAGCGGTTCTCCTTGACATGCTCCACTTTTAGAATCTCATCCGCCCCGGCGGGCACATGGGGCATCTGTACCAGGCGGTCCAGGAGCTTCTGCGTCTCGATGGTTCCGGCCACATAGCCCAGCACGCTGTGCCCGTAGTGGGAGAGACGACGGGTATCCAGGCCAAACAGCCTATCATCTTCCGTGAGAAAAAAGAGCGTGACCTCTTTTACAGCTTTACGCCGCAGCCTCAGGGCCAGGACTGCGGTCAGCGCAGTGACACCGCAGCAGAGTACCAGAGCGGAGACTTCCCGGGACCAGTGCATGGAAAAGGACAGAACTGTTCCCGCCGCAACAAGCAGCATCGCCAGCAGCACGATGCCAAGGCTCCCGCCCAGAACATGGAGCAGATAATTTCCGGTATCCGGCGACATCCAAACCTTTTTCAGTGCCATATATCCCCTTCTCTCCTGCAGCCTGTTTTTATTATAATTCCGGATCCGCGGAAAAACAATGTTCTTCCCCGCGTTGATATCGGGCTTCACGAAGCGTACAATGGAATTGTTAAGGAGGCGAAGGAACCAATGTCTGAGAAACCCTATTATACCGACGAAGCCCTCCAGGCGGCGGCCCGTTACTGGGATGAAAAGGACGCAGGCAGCGTCAAGCTGGACAGAGCCAGGCTGCAAGCTATAGCAGAGGACTATATTTCGGCCAACAACACCTGTGCTTTGGCCACCGGAACCGGGGACTACGTGCGTTGCACCCCCATTGAGTACAGCTACCACGACGGCTGCTTCTGGATGTTTTCCGAGGGTGGCAAAAGGTTCATCGGCCTGGCGGAAAATACCAATGTCTGCCTTGCCATCTACGACAAGTATGAGGGCTTCGGCAAACTTCACGGGATCCAGGTCATGGGAAAGTCAGAGCTGGTGGAGCCCTTCAGCGATTCCTATAACGCCCATGCGGCATTCAGGAAGATCCCACTCTCGGCCTTACAAAAGCTCAGCAGCCCCATGCATTTGATCTGCGTGCACCCGACGCGCATGGACTGCCTGTTCTCCGATTTCAAGGAGTTGGGCTGCGGGCCCCGGCAAACGCTGATTCTGGACGAAACATAAATCATACCGGACGGATATCCTCGAATCCCGAGAATATCCGTCCGGCTTTTTTTGCAGATTTCGAACCGCTTATTTCAGCTTTGCCCCATCCCGGAAGGCATTGCCCACCTTCTCGCCCAAGATCCGGTAAGCATTGTGAATGGGATCGAACGTAATGGGCCGGAGCTTGTCCGGGTCGATCCTTCCATCCTCGCCCAGCACCGACTCGTCGGCGCTGATGTTAACGATCTCACCCACCAGGCGGCAGCTCTCCGGGTCGTAGCTCACCAGGCGGCACTCCACCGCCATGGGCAGTTCGTCAATGAGGGGCGCGTCCACAAATTCCGACGGGGCAGTATGCCAGCCCGCTTTTTCCAGCTTGTTGGCCACCTGATTGCCGGATTCGATGCCTACATAGTCGCAGGCCGCCATCTGATCCGCCGTGGCCATGCTGACGGTAAAAGCCTTGCGCGCCAAGATGTTGGCGGTGGTCTTGTGCTCGGCGCTGATGCACATGGACAGCTCCTGATCGTCACTGATGCCGCCCCAGGCCGCGTTCATGGCGTCAGGCGTACCGTCGGCTCCGTAGGTGGCGATGATCAGCACCGGCTGGGGATAGATCCAGGGTTTTGCTCCAAAATTCTTACGCATGAAAGATCCCTCCTGTTTGATTCGTTTCAGCAGTTGCCTGTATACACATACCGCAGGTTTTCCCTGGCCACCTCGGCCAGGTGATAGACGGCCTCCACCGGCGTAGGCGGCCGGTCCGTCATGTGGTGACGGGGGAAAAAGCGGGTAACGTGCAGCGGGATGTCCGTGCCCACTGAGGCAAGCCAACCGGACAGGGCCCGCATTTCCCTCTCGCTGTCGTTCTCTCCCGGCACGATCAGCGTGGTGACCTCCACATGGCAGCAGCCGGCAGCGAGAACAATGGAACGCTTGACCGTCTCCAGGTCGCCGCCCAATTTGCGGTACCAATCCTGGGTGAAGCCTTTCAAGTCGATGTTCACCGCGTCCATCAACGGCAGCAGGGCCTGCCACGGCTTCTCCCGGATGGTACCGTTGGTCACCAGCACATTGCACATTCCGGCCTCATGGACGAGCGCCGCACAGCGGCGCACATACTCATAGCCCACCAGGGGCTCATTATAGGTATAGGCCACACCGATGTTGCCCCGGCTGCGCAAGCGCAATGCCTCGTCCACCAGCGCTTCCGGCGAGCAATCCCGCGTGGGGAATTCCTCCCCTGCCGCGGCGATCTGCGCGTTCTGGCAGAAGGGACAGTGCAGATTGCAGCCGAAGCTGCCCACTGACAGCACCATACTGCCGGGATGGAACCGGCGCAGAGGTTTCTTCTCAATGGGATCCAGCGCCAGTGCGGTCAATTTCCCGTAGTTAAGGGAAATGATCTGCCCGCCCCGGTTGGCCCGGGCCCGGCAAAGTCCGGTCTGCCCCTCCTCCAGCCGGCAGCGGTGAAAGCAGAGTTCACATGTGATCCTCATAGATGTCGCACCACCCGGAACCGCTGGAGGGTATAGGGCTCTGCCGCCTGGATGCCGCCTTTCTGCCGGGCAATATCGATCTGCTGCTCCACCGTATCCACACCCTCCAGATCCGGCAGCAGCAGCCCCCGCCGCTGTCCGCAGCTGACGATGACACCGTACTTCTTGGGATCCAGCTGAGCGGGGGAATCCACCCGTTCGGGCTCTCCCAGCACATCCACGCTGTACTCCAGTTCATCCAGTTCGCCGACCTGAACAGGCGGGAAGCGGGGATCCCGTGTACCGGCGGAGACGGCGTTCTCCATGATCTCCCGAGCCACATTCACCTGAGTGGGGGCGATGGTTCCGATGCAGCCCCGCAGCCGTCCGCTGACGTGCAATGACACAAAGGCCCCCGCCGTCTGTCCGGTCAGCTCCTGAGGCAAGTCATCCGGCAGGGATTCCAGCTTCCGGCGGGTACGCACATAGGTCTCCAGAGACAGCCGGGCCAGACGTACCCAGGGATCCTCTCTGGCCCGGCGCGCCTCCATCCGGGCCCGCTGGGCCTGCTCACAGGCAGCAGCAAACCGGCGGTTTTCATCCTTACCTGTAACTGGGAACAAGGCCACTGCATAGCCCACGCCGAAGGTACCTTCGTGGCTCAGGAGCCGAGGCTCCACAGCCAAATCGTCCAGTGCCCCCGCCATCATCTGGAAGGAGCGCAGGCCGCACTCCGCCGCCCGCTCACAAAGGGACGGATCCATCGTGAGAAACTGCAGGAAATCGCCGGAAGCCATGGCCTTTGTTACCGCCTCATCGAATACCGGGCCTTCCGGCGCAAGACCGTAGGGGCCGTTTTCTTTCAGTTTATGGGACAGGTCACCGCTGGCCACGAACACAGCCCGGCGTCCCAAAGCCTCTGCGGCTTCGGCCACACACCGGCCCAACCGGTAATGCTCCAGCGGAGAAAAGCCGGACAATCCCATGCGCACGATGGGGGACTCCACCCCCGCTTTGCGCAGGAAATAGAGGGGGATCAGAACACCGTGATCGAGAGCCGGGTCTCGCTGGCCGAGCGTACCGGCCCTCAGCCCTGCAGCCTGAGCCCGGCTCACGATCTCATCCCGCAGCGGAACATCGTACTGCACCTGGATGCGTACCTGAGGCGCGCCGAAGGCCGACATATCGCCTACCGCTCCGCGGCCGGGGGCAATATGAAAATAGTCCCCGTACATAATCGTGTGGGGCGAGGCCACGATGAGCACATCGGGATCCCACCGGGCCACCTGCTCCGCTGCGGTACGCATGGCACTGTCGGTGGCATGAATCTCCTGTTCCTGCCCCCTGCCCACCTCAGGCAGCAGCACCGGCGGATGTGGGGTCAGAATTGCACCAAGCATCGGCATATGGGAACGCTCCTTTCTCCGGTATGGCTGCGAAATCATACTTTGTCACAACTGATTGTACCCCATCCGCTGTGCCCTTACAAGCGGCGTCTTTTTGGATCTCCGATTACCCAACCCACAGATGGAAGCCGTCCCTCATCCCATGCAGCTGCACCTCCATCGCTTCCCCTGGATCTGGCGGGAGTGCTGCGGGCAAAATCCCCAGTCTTCTTTTCGAAGGCCATTGTACAAAAGGCCGGTCCTCCCATAAATTTGAGAGCTCCTGTCAGGTGGCCTGACAGGAGCTTTCGTTTTGATGAATCTCAGCCCAGCTTGCCGTATGCCTCGTCGGACACAGCCTCTAGCCACTCGTTGGAACAATTCTCGCCAGGCACTTCCAGGGCCAGATGGGAGAACCAGCTGTCACACGCGGCACCGTGCCAGTGCTTCACCTCCGGCGGGATGTTGACCACATCCCCCGGATGCAGTTCCCGGGCCTCCTGGCCCCACTCCTGATACCAGCCCCGGCCGGCTACACAGACCAGGATCTGCCCTCCGCCCTTGTCCGCGTGGTGGATGTGCCAGTTGTTGCGGCAGCCCGGCTCCAAGGTCACATTATAGACTCCCACCTGGCTGGTAGAAAGGGGCTGCAGATAGCTTCGGCCCACGAAATACCGGGCAAAGCCGTCGTTGGGCGCCCCGATGGGAAATACCATTTCTTTTTGATGCTGTGCCTTGCCGTCGTCACCGGGGACATCGTCAGACCAGACCTCCTTGGCCATGCGGAAAGCTGCCCAGGCCTTGGGCCAGCCGGCGTAAAAGGCCGCGTGGGTCAAGATCTCCGCAATCTCCTGCCGGGTGATGCCGTTTTGTCTGGCGGTGGAGAGGTGGTACTGGAAGGAGCTGTCCACCAGGCCCTGGGACATCAGAGCCACCACTGTAACGAGAGATCGGTCCCGGCGGGAGAGCTTGTCCTCCCGGCTCCAGACCTCCCCAAAGAGAACATCATCATTCAGCTGGGCAAATTTGGGGGCAAACTCCCCCAGGGCCTCTCGGCCCGCCGTCTGTTTTACTGCCATATGCAATACCTCCTATTTCAGAGAAAACGTAACGGAAACGGTTCCGTCCCCCAGCTTTTCCTGCAAGCCGGAGGGATCGTCGATCCTGGCGAGCCTGGTAAAGCTCCAGGAATTGGTGCCATAATAAATGGTAATCTGGTTGCCCTGGTAGAGGATCACATCCCCGGGCTGTGTGGTGATTTGGGTATCGTTTCGGGTCAGCGCCGTACCCAGGGGGCCCACCTTCTCAAAGCCGCCGTAGTCCTCCATCTCAATGGTCAGCGGCCCCTGGGCAAGCAGCTCCCGGAATTCTTCGGCGGAGCTGTTGTCTTCAAAGGTAGCCAGCAGTTCATAGTCTCCCACCGTGATCTTCAAAGCAGATTCCTCCTGACTGGGTTCTTCTTCTGTGGATTGCTGCGGATAGGCAGTCTCCTCTTCCGCCATCACCGCCTGGGATGCGTCAGAATCTGCCGGAGCTCCGCCTCCCCCGCAGGCGGAGAGGCTGAAAGCCGCAAGGAGCATACAGAATAATTTTACCACAGGCACCCTCCTTCGTCCCTTACTTCAAATACTCCCGGAAGAACTGCTCAATTCTGTCAAAGGGAATGATGTCCTTCCGGTCGTAGAGGTCGGTATGAACAGCCCCGGGAATGATGAGCAGTTCCTTGTTGTCGGCGCAGGGGTTGTCCTTCACCATGTCCGCAAAGGCATCACGGCTGAAATAGCAGGAGTGGGCCTTTTCCCCGTGAATCACCAGTACGGCGCTGCGGATCTCATTGGTGTAGCGCAGGATGGGCATGTTGATGAAGGACAGGGACGAGGTCACATTCCAGCCGTCGTTGGAGTTGAGGGAGCGCTCCGTATAGCCCCGCTCTGTCTTGTAGTAGTCATAGTAATCCTTCACAAAGAAGGGCGCGTCCTCCGGAAGCGGGTCCATCACACCGCCGGCGCGGGCATAGGTACCGTTCTTGTAGTCCTCTGTCCGCTGGGCGTTGAGGGCTTTTTTCGTTTCATACCGGGCGTCGGCGCTGTCTGCGGCATCGAAGTAGCCCTTGGCGTTCACCCGGGTCATATCGTACATGGTGGAGGCCACAGTTGCCTTAATGCGGGTGTCCATAGCGGCGGCGTTGAGCGCCATACCGCCGAAGCCGCAGATCCCCAGAATGCCCACCTTCTCCGGATCCACGAAATCCCGGGTGGAGAGGAAGTCCACCGCAGCGGAGAAATCCTCAGTGTTGATATCGGGCGACGCCACATTCCGGGCTTCGCCTCCGCTCTCTCCGATAAAGGAGGGGTCAAAGGCCAGGGCGGCAAAGCCCCGGGAAGCCAGTTCCTCGGCGTACAGGCCGGAGCACTGCTCCTTCACGGCGCCGAAGGGCCCGGACACGGCCACGGCAGCAAGCTTTCCACCGGATTCCTTAGGCAGATACAGATCACCGCAAAGTTCAATGCCGTAGCGGTTGTGGAAGCGTACCTTCTCCCGCTTGACGGTATCCCGCAGCGGGAAAGAGTAGCCGTTATATTTGGAATGCATATGTTCGTCCTCCTTAAATGTTTTTACCCATCTCATAGGCCTTCTGCAGCGCAGGATGGCCCTGGATCTCCCCTACGGCTGTCACACCCCCGGCAAAGGCCGTTCCCGCCAGGCGGGCCTTTTCAAAGCAGTCGATCCATCCCTGTAATCCGGTGACCGCCCCGTCTACGGTGTGTTCATCCTCCTCCGCCGCAGCCGCCAGCAGGTAAATATCCCGAAAGGCGTAATCGGCAGGGAACAGTGGATTGGCCCGATCCAGCATGGTCTTCATCTGGCCGCTCATCCCGTAGTAATAGATGGGGGTGGCAAAGGCGATGACGTCCGCCGTCAGCATCTTCCGGGCAATGGCATCCGCATCGTCGTGGATGACGCAGCGGCAGGTGCTCTGGCAGGTGAGGCACCCCTTGCAGAACCCGATGGTCTTATCGTACAGCGTGACCTTTTCCACGCTGTTCCCAGCCTCCCGGGCACCCCGCGCGAATGCATCTGCCAGGGTAACAGAGTTGCCGCCCTTTCGAGGGCTGGTAGAGATTACCAAAACCTTCTTGCTCATTGCATTTCCTCCTCACTCAAGTGCCGCATAATACGCGCAGGCACGCCGCTCACAATGGTGTTCTCCGGAACGTCCCGGGTCACCACGGCACCAGCTGCCACGATGGCTCCGTCTCCAATGGTGACGCCGGGCAGGATGGTGGCATTGGAGCCGATCCAGGCGTTCTTTCCAATGTGGATAGGGGCGGGCTCCATGGTGCCGCGATGGTTGGGAGACATGGCGTGATTCAGCGTGGCCAGCACCACGTTATGGCCGATGAGCACGCCATCCTCAATGAAAACGCCTCCCTGATCCTGGAATTTACACCCCATGTTGATAAATACGTTTTTTCCAATGTGAATGTTCTTGCCGCAGTCGGTGTGGAAGGGCGGAAACAGGGCAAAGCTCTCGTCCACCGGTCGGCCGATCAGCTGGGAAAAGAGTGTGCGCAGCTCTTCCGGCGTATGGTAGCTGCCGTTGATCTCCGCGGTGATTCTCAAGGCCTCCTGGCTGACGCCGTGCATGAATCGGTGGGCTTCACTGCCGCCCTGAACCGGTTTCCCACTGTTCAGGTGTTCCAAAAATGCTTCTAAATTCATCTGACTCTCCTGATTCTTTCTTGTGTCTAATTCATTTTAGCACCCTCCGGATTTAATAACAAATACCTATAAAGAATGCTTAGCCATGCTTGAAATCTATGTTTATGTTTCGCTATAATAAAAGAGCCAGGAGGTGGACTTTATGGAATTGCGCGTACTGCAATACTTTCTTGCAGTGGCCAGGGAACAGAACATCTCGGCGGCGGCCCAATCCCTGCACCTGACCCAGCCCACCCTCTCCCGCCAGCTGCGGGATCTGGAAGAAGAGCTGGGCAAACAGCTGATGATCCGGGGCAACCGGAAGATCACCCTCACGGAAGACGGCAGGCTGCTGCGAAAACGGGCGGAGGAAATCCTGGACCTGGTGGGCCGGACGGAAAAAGAAATTGCCCAGTCCGACGAACCTGTCAGCGGGGATCTCTATATCGGCACCGGTGAGACCGACGGGGTACGGCAGATCGCCAGAACCGCTCACCGGATCCAGGCAAGCTATCCGGGCATCCGCTTCCATATCGTCAGCGGTGACGCTGTGGACGTATGCGAGCGTCTGGACAAGGGGCTGCTGGACTTTGGGATCCTTTTGGGCGACATAGATAAAGCAAAGTACCACTACATGGAGCTGCCCATGAAGGATACCTGGGGCATATTGATGCAGCGCAGCAGTCCCCTGGCGGAAAAGGACACTGTTTCTCCCCGGGATCTGTGGGACAAACCGTTAATTTTCTCCCGCCAGGTAGACAGCAAAGGCGGGTTGTACCGCTGGCTCAGGAAAGAGCCCTCAGAGCTTCACACCGTGGCCACTTACAACCTGATTTACAACGCATCGCTGATGGTGGATGAGGGGATGGGCTATGCCTTTACTCTGGACAAGCTGGTAAACACCACCGGCAGCGGCCTCTGCTTCCGGCCTCTGAAGCCCAAACTGGAATTAGGCATGTACCTGGTATGGAAGAAATCCCAGATCTTTTCCCACGCTATGGAGCTGTTTCTGGAACAGCTCCAGGAAAATCTGTCTGCTTCTGGCGAGGAAGAGGAATGACCCCATCACGCCCGAAAGGAGAATCCCATGGAAGTCCGCATCCCCGATTTATTTGACCTGCAGAAAATCACCGACAGCGGCCAGTGTTTTCGGGTCACCCCGCTGCCGGGAGGCACTTACCGCTTCCTCACCGGGTGTGAGGTTCTGTACATCCGCAAAATGTCAGAGGAAACCTACCAAGTAAGCTGCGATCCGGATACCTGGGAGAGCATCTGGAAGCCCTATTTCGATTTGAGCCGGAACTACCGGGACATCCGCAAGGCCGTTCCGGCGGAGGACACCTTCCTGGATCAGGCTGCCCAGGCCGGCGCAGGCATCCGGATCCTGCGTCAGGATCCCTGGGAGATGCTGGTTACTTTCATCATCTCCCAGCGCAAAAGCATCCCGGCCATCCGCTCTGTGGTGGAGGCACTGAGCCGGCGGTACGGCACCAAAATCCAGGCCCCTACGGAAACACTTTACACCTTTCCCACGGCTTTGCAGATGAAGGATGCGTGCCCGGAAGATTTCATTGCCTGCAAAGCCGGATACCGGGCGCCCTATCTCTGCGACGCGGTGGAGCAGGTGCTCTCCGGCCGACTGGATCTCACCGGAATCGCCGCCCTTCCCGACGCGGAGCTGATCGCCGCCCTGGAAGCGGTGAGGGGCGTGGGGGTAAAAGTGGCCAACTGCGTGGCGCTGTTCGCCTATGGCCGGACAGCCTGCGCCCCAGTGGATACCTGGATCAAAAAGGTCATCCAAAAAGAGTATCAGGGGCAAAATCCTTTTGCCCGGTACGGCAATGCCGCCGGGATCATGCAGCAGTATTTCTTCTACTACGCCCAAAATCACAAAGCAGAGACGGCGTAACGCTGTTTCAGAACGTAAAGAAAGCCGGAGGCCACGCATGGTCTCCGGCTTTTCCAATTTTCCGTCAGATGTACAGCTCTCCGGCTTTCCGCTCCGAGCATACCTTTTTCAGCGCCACATCCACTGCCGCCAACATCACAGAGCTGACCTTCCGGGCCGACTGGGGGCAGATGGACACGCACCGCATACAGGAAATACACCGATCCTTGTCGGTGCGCTTGGGGTCACTGGGGTCAATGGCCTGCACAGGGCACTTCGCCGCGCATAATCCGCAGTTGGTACATTCCTTGGTGGGCTTGGGCACCATGCCGGAGCCGCCCGCCTTCTTATAGGGCCGGTTTCCGGGGATCTCGGGCTCCCCATCATCTCCGGCAGACAGTTTTTTCTGGATCTTGCCGGCAAATTCTTGCAGCTGTTTTGCATCCTCTGCGTCAGGCCGTCCGGCGGCGTAACGGTGGGCAAAGGAGTGCTCCGCAATGGCCGCCGCGGCTGCGATGACCCGGAAGCCCGCCTGTTTTGCGGCGTCCTGCAGCTCCACCAGGGTGTCCTCATAGGCCCGGTTACCATACACGCCCAGGAGCACCGCCCGGGTGCCGCCGCCGTTCATGGTAACAAGCCGCTCCACCGCCGTCCCCGGTACCCGGCCGCCGTAGGAGGGCACGGCGATGACCGCCACATCCTCCGGGGCAAGCACCACAGCGGAAAAGTCGGCGCCGCTGTCCGTCAGATCCACGGCAATGGGTTCGCCGTCCAACGCCCCAGTCAGCAGATCGGCAGCTTTTCGGGTACCACCGGTAGGGCTAAAGGTTATTTCATAGAGTTTCATTTTCCAGTTCCTCCTTATGAAATTTGTAAGATCACTTTTCCGTCCGGATGCCCCTCTGCCACCAGTTGCAGGGCATCCCGGGCAGTCTCCAGGGTAAAAACATGTGGATCGATCCGGGGCGTAATGCCATTGTGCTCCACGATTTTGGTTATGGTCCGCAGCTGCGCCCCATCCTCCCGGACAAACAGGAACCGGTATTCCTTTCCCTGTTTCCTGGCAGCGCTGTCATACCTGGCCCCAGCCAGGGAAAACAGCAGTCTTTTCCAAGCCGGGAACTGCTTTTTTGCCGCAAAAGCCCTGTTGGGGCCCATTCGCAAACTTACCAGCCGCCCGGCTTCAAAACAGACAGTTCCTGATTCAGCTCTCCTGCTCCCAGAGTGTCGATCACATAATCCACCGGGGGGAGAACTTCCCAGTAATTTTCCTTCCGATAATTTAGATATTGATCCGCGCCCAGGACAAGGAACCGCTCCTGCGCCCGGGCATTTCCGGACACCGTCACATGGAGCCCCAGAGCCTTGGCCAGAGGAACCGCCATCTCTCCAAAGCTCCCGGAGCCGCCGGGAATGAGCACCGTCTCTCCTGCCTTTGCCTCCAGCTCCTCTGTGAGGCACTGCCAGGCAGTCAGCCCGGTAAGGGGGATGGCCGCCGCAGCGGCGAAGTCACAGCCGGCAGGCATCTTGGCCAGGGTACTCTGAGGAACAGACACGTACTCCGCAAAGCCCCCCAGCGTCCTCACTGGCAGGCGGGCATAGACAGCCTCCCCCACCTGAAACTCCGTGACAGACGCCCCCACCTGTTCCACTACGCCGGAACACTCGTTTCCCAGGGTCAGAGGCATGGAATAGTCCTGGATCAACCTCACACTTCCAGTGGCAATCAGCAGCTCCACCGGATTGACCGCCGCCGCCTTCACCCGTACCAAAACTTCTGTGTCTGCGATCTTGGGAATTGGAATCTCCCGCAGCACGGGATCAATGTTCTTGGAATAGCGCGGTATTTGTACTGCCTTCATGCCGGACCCCATTTCCTGTCGCTTCTTTTCCCGCCGGGCAATTTGGAATCATGCTTGTTTTTTGGCGGAAACCGTTATACAATATCGTTGTAAATCTTCATATTACATGTGTTAACAGCTTACCACCAGCATGTTGTAATGTCAACAGTTACATCATATAACCGTACCCCATAGAATGGAAAGGATGTGTAACCATGCAGTTGAGTATGAAATGTTCTGTGGCTATCCACTGCCTGATTTTCATTCACGAAGCCCGGGGCGTGGCCAAAGTGACCAGCACCCTCCTCTCCCAATCTACCGGGGTCAATCCGGTGGTAATCCGGAACATCCTCAGCGCATTGAAAAAGGCCGGGCTGATCTCTGTGACCCGAGGAACCGGTGGAGCGGAGCTGTGCCGGGAGCCGGAGCAGATCACGTTGTATCAGGTCTACAGTGCTCTGGAGCCGCAGGGCCTCACCTCCCTCATCGGCATCCACCCCTGCGGCCAGCGACCCTGTCCTGTGGCCCGGAACATCCAAAAGGTGCTCTCTGGCCCCTACCACCAGATCGAAGACTCCATTCGGGAGACGATGGAGGGCATCACGCTGGCCTCTATGCTGGAGGATTTTCACCGGTATTTGGCGGAAGACGCACCACAGAAAGGATAAGAAAAGAGGATGGCGCAGACCGCGCCATCCTCTTTTCTATTCACGGCGAATGATAGAAAACGGGCATGGCTCACACCCAGCAGGATATATCCGGCCCCGGCCATGCCGGAGACGGCCGCACTCATGCCGGAGGAACGCATGGTTCCCGGCATCCGGACCGTTTTCCCCCCCGCCACCAGCGTCACAGCAGTCAATTCAGCATGATATATTAGAGGGCCTGCACCTGTCCGGTCTTGGGACCGAGAAAGGGAAAATTCTTCTCCGGCACAGGCACCACCAGAAAAAACGCCTTCAGCTGCATTCCCGCTTCATGGCAAAATATCCGATGAGAACCGTCCACACATAGGCACAGGTCTTGGGGATCATCAGCATGCCGATCATGGGCATCACATCCGCCCACAGCACCACCGGGATATAAAAGCCAAAGCTCAGCACGATGGTCAGCCACATCCACCGGAACGCCCGGTCACCCTGCTCTTTGGCACTGCGGTAAAACAGCACAATCACCACTAGCCCCAGCAAGGCGAAGGGAATGTTGCGGTAGATCCCCCAGGAGAGGGGCGCATCGGCACTGAACCACTGATTCTGGGGCATCATGCCACAGCAGGATGCGCAGTCCGGCCAGAACATACACGGCGATGGTCAGACCGCTCTGCCCCTTGACGCGATACCGCTGCCGCCAGACATAGTAGAGCAGCACATAAAAAATGGTCATGGTAACGGAGGTGATCCACTTTCCCAACCCCAGAAGGGCGGTGTAGTTTTCAAGGCCCGTGGTACAAAGAGCATATGCCCGGGGAATCAGATGGAAGGCGTCTCCCGCTCCCAGTACCACCGCCATGACGCCGAAGAGGCGGAATTGGCTGCTGCCCTTGCTGCCCCGGATCATCAGGATCCCGATGGTGATGACCGAAATCAGATAGACCGCATCAAACAGGGTCTCCATGATTGCCTGCATAGTTTTTCTCCTTTGTCCTTAACGTGATATTTCATATTCGTCTTCGCGGAAATTCAATACAGCGTCCTGCGGACGATCTCCAGCGCGGCGGAAGGGTCGTAATCCTGCCGCAAAAAAGCGGACAGCATCAAGGAAAACAGGACGTCCGCAAATTTCTCCGCTGTAAATTCCCCGGTAAAGGCACCAGGGCGAATTTGACTGTCCCGATTCAAAACGGCGCACAGCTCCTCCAGAATGTGCTGCCAGGTCTGCTGCATCTTTTGCCGCCCGCCTGACTTGTCCTCCCCCAGGAAAGCTAAAGCGTGCAGTGTAAAAAAGCCGGGATAGTTTCTGCAGCCGTACTTCATCCGCTCATACATCCAGGTGACACAGGCCAGGGTATCCTGAAACACGGCTCCATCCTCCGGCCGATGGAAGATCTCGCACCAGATGCTTTCCACCACCGCGCTTACCAGCGCCGACTTGGAGTCAAAATAATTGTAGATAGACCCTACCGACACGCCGCAGGCCGCCGCCACCGAGCGAATATTGATCGCAGTCCAGCCCTGCTGCTGAATCAGCTTCCGGCTGGTTTTCAAAATTTCCTCTTTCGACGTCACAACGGGATTCATTCAACCGCCCCCAACTTGAACATTGTTCATTATAGCGTTTTTACCTTTCTTGTCAAGGCTTATGATTCCGGCTCTCCTTCCCTGCGTCTTCGGGGATCATGGGGTCCCGTGTGATTTCATCACAGAAACCCCCTTCACTTTTGGATATACTAAGGCCAAACAAAAGAAAGGAGCTGACCAACATGGCGGCTATCAATATCAACAAAGAACAATTCCAGCAAATGGTGAGCGGGGACAAGCCTCTCCTGGTGGATTACTGGGCTCCCTGGTGCGGCTACTGCCGCCGGATCGGGCCTGTTTACGAGAAGATCGCCGAGGAATACGGCGACCGCATGGAAGTGGCCAAGATCAACATTGACGAGGAGGGCCAGCTGGCCGAAGCGGAGCGGGTGGACGTGATCCCCACGTTGATCCTGTACAAGAACGGAAAGGCTGTGGACTCCGTGGTGAACCCCGGCTCCAAGGCAGCCATCGACCAATTCATCCAGGAAGCTCTGGCAAAGTAAGGAGGCGGAATCCATGAGCGGGATCCATGTCTATGATCTGATCGTAGTGGGCGGCGGCCCCGGCGGCTACACTGCGGCCCTCTACGCAGCCCGGGCGGGGCTGGACACTCTGGTGCTGGAGAAGCTCTCGGCCGGCGGGCAGATGGCCCTGACGGAGGAGATCGACAACTATCCCGGTTTTGAGGATGGAATCGACGGCTTCACCCTGGCGGAGAAGATGCAGCGGCAGGCGGAGCGTTTCGGCGCCAAAAGCGCGTATGCCCAGGTGGAGCGCATGGATCTCGCCGCCTCTCCCAAGGTTCTGGAGACCAGTGAGGGCACCTTCTACAGCAGAGCCGTGGTGCTGGCCACCGGCGCCAATCCCAGAGCGCTGGGCCTCCCGGACGAGGCTGCCCTCACCGGCCGGGGTGTGGCCTACTGCGCTGCCTGCGACGGGATGCGCTACAAGGGCAAGACGGTGGTAGTCGTGGGAGGCGGCAACTCCGCCGCCGCAGACGCCATGCTCCTCAGCCGCATTGCCAAAAAGGTGATCCTGGTTCACCGGCGGGATACCCTGCGGGCCACCAAGGTCTACCATGCGCCGCTGATGGAGGCGGAAAACATCGAGTTTTTCTGGAACAGCACCGTCACGGAGTTGCTCCACGCGGATAAACTCACCGGCGTAAAGCTGAAGGATGTAAACACCGGACAGGAGACCGTCATCCCCTGCGACGGCGTGTTCATCAGTGTGGGCAGAAAGCCCGCTACCGAGCTGGTAGCAGGCCAGCTGGAACTGGATCGAAGCGGCTACATCATCGCAGACGAGACCACGAAAACCAGTCTCCCCGGCGTCTATGCCGTGGGCGACGTGCGGACGAAACCCCTGCGCCAGGTGGTGACGGCGGTAGCCGACGGAGCCACGGCGGTCCACATGGCAGAAGCGTATTTGGCGGGAGGCGAATGAGATGAAGGAACGCATGAAAAAATGGCTGCGCTCGGCCCTGTTTATCCTGGGCGGCGGGCTGGTGGGTCTGGGGTATTACTATCTGGTGGGCTGCTCCACCGGAACCTGTGTGATCACCTCCAGCCCCCTCACCTCCATGGCGTACATGGCCCTGGTAGGCTGGCTGCTCTCCGGTGTATTCGGATCCAGCTGCTGTGGGGGAAGCTGTAAGAGATAAGGGATTGAATCAGTAAAAAGAAGCCGCAAGCCAAGTGCTTGCGGCTTCTTTTTCACGTTCTTCCGTTCCCCCGGGACAGCTTGACGCTGCAGGGCTTCAAGGTATAAAATGGAGAAAAACCAAGGAGGGATTCCCCATGGAAGAAGTCTACAAATTCTTGAAAACCTGCGGCACCTATTACCTGGCCACCATGGACGCAGATCAGCCCCGGGTGCGCCCCTTCGGCACCATCGATCTTTATAACGGGCAGCTTACCATTCAAACCGGCCGGAAGAAAGATGTTGCCAAGCAGATGCTGGCGAATCCCAAAGTGGAAATCTGCGCCTTTGACGGCAGTCACTGGCTACGGGTAGCGGCCAAAGCCGTAGAGGTCCCTGAGGTCGCCGCCCAGGAACATATGCTGGACGCGTACCCTGATCTCCGGGCCGCCTATACACCCGGTGACGGCAACACTACAGTATTTGCCCTGACAGAAGCCACCGCTACTTTCTCCTCCTTCACCGAGCCCAGCCGCACGGTCACCTTCTGAATTTTCTATAAAGCCAAAAGCCACCCAGAGATTCTGGATTGTCAGAATCTCTGGGTGACTTTCACTTCAGGCTTATCTCAGTTCCCCCATCTGGATGCGTTGCTTCAGGTCCAGAATCTTTCTCTCGATCTGTGCCATAACGGCGAGAAACGCGCTGTCTTCCCTGCCGCTGGGGTCGTCCAGTCCCCAGTCCTCCCGATGGGAGCATGGCAGTGTCGGACACTGGACATTACAGCCCATGGTCACCACGATATCAACGGCCGGCAGATCGGATAGGGGCTTGCTATGCTGGGTCAGCTCCATGTCAATGCCGTAGGCCTGCTTCATCAGGCGTACGGCATCGGGGTTGATCCGGGAGCCGGGTTCGGTACCGGCGGAAAAACTTTCAAACACAGCCCCGGCCAGTTTTTTCCCAAAAGCCTCAGCTATCTGGCTGCGGCAGGAATTGTGGACGCAGAGAAATGCTACTTTGGGCTTTTTGTGCCGGGCCGCCGAGAAGGGGCATCGTTTTCCGATGCATTGGTTGTTCTGCGAACTGTAGGAACAGACGGGGATCGTCCGCTTCATCTCCACCCCCAGGTGCTCCTGAACAAAGTCGATGGCTGTGAGGACGGCCAGAAAGGAGTCCCGCTTGCAGCACCGGGGGCCGCCCGCCTTGCCGATGCTCTCCAGAGCCCGGGCAGTCATCTGATTGCTCAGCCCCCAGGGCTCTACAGCCAGAGGCGTAGACTCCGTAGCGATGGCCAGGAACTGTCCTGCGCTGATTCCAGCCCCGCAGGCACCCCAGAAGCCGCAGGCTCCGCCGGGAACTTCTTTGCCCCGGCTGTACATCTCCCGGAAGGCCTTCTCCAGATCCAGCTGACCGCCGGCATTCCTGTAAGCGGTAAGCAGGGCCGCCCCCACCATCACATGATGCTCCGGGCCGTGCATGTGGCAAAAAGGCATGTCCATCATCTGCCGGAGAATGGCAACAGGATCCGTGGATGTCTCCGCGAGACATACTCCGAAGATACTGTCCATCCCCTGGGTATGGCAGTCACTGCACACATAGTGTCCATTCACGCAGCGGGTCTTGCTGCGCTCTTTCTTATGGCAGATGGCACACTCCATAACCTCGCCCTCTGTCAGATATTCCAGCGGTGCCTGACAGATCAGGCATTCTTCGGTATTCAAGTCTCTGTCTCCTCCCATTTTTGCAGTACAGCGGATTGCTCAGGCGTATGGAACCAGTGCTCTCCCCCCTCCATCACAGTGAGCTTGGCCCCGTGACTGCGGACAAATTCATCCATGGTCCGGCGGGAAGTCATATTGTCCCGGCTTCCGTAGAGGATGCGGACAGGGCAGGTCCAGTCATGGGCCGGATGCTCCCGCACCCAGCGCAGGTACTTCCAGGACAAGGTCTGACCGAAAGAGGTGGCGATCTCACCTTGCTTCCGTAGCTGCTCTTCCGTCACTCCGGCCCAGCCCATCATGGTCAGAATCAGTCCCTCCATGTCCAGAATGGGAGAGACCAGCAGGGCCTGATCCGGTGCAGCAAAAGCCAGCATGGCAAAGTAGGCCCCGATGCTGTTGGCCCGGAGGGAGACGGATCTCCAGCGGCACCTTGCCCAGTCCAGCGCCGCCCGGATATCCGGCACCGCTGCCCACGGCGTCAATTCCTCGTCCCGGCCCTGCCGTTCCCCATGACCGGGCAGGTCGACGGACAGCACCTGATACCCCTTGGGGCAGGCTACCCGGGCGAAGGCTTCCGCCTCTTCCTTACGGCCCATCTGGCCATGGAGGAAGAGATATCCTTGATTGGCAGGCTCCCCATATAAAACTCCGGGGGCAGTACCAATTTGAACGTATTCCGTCTTCATGCTGATACCTTTCATTGATACAATATTGCACGGATCCGCTCCAATGCCGTTTCCAACCCGTCAACCCCCGCGCATCTGCTGGGGCGGGTGTTGACGGCATGATCCAGCAAAAGCTGGGCCTGATGATCGGTGTCCAGACACAGGTCCAGCGCCAGTACATCCTCCCAGGCCCGGTTGAGGAACGCCACCTCCCGGCGGCCGTGGGTGCGGGTGATCTCAAAAGGCCCCGCCTGTTGCAGGTACCCCTCCACCTGTTCTTGGGAAAACCCGGCGGCAATGAGGCTCTCCACAAGTCCCTCCCGGAAGAGCCCAGGAATGTCCGTCCACTGGGGGGACGGCACGTCATAGCGCACGAAAGTGTATCGGCTGTAGCAGTGGACAGCCAGCAGGCACTTGCGTCCCCGCAGGTCAATGACGTGGAGATCCCAGCACAAACGCCGGTCCGGCTCTGTGCCATAGGCCGGCGTTTTCACTTTTAAAAAGCGCTGGAGGGGAAAGGTCAATCCCAGTTCCATCACTTCACCTTATGGGGAATGGTGATCTTCTCCACATGGATCTCCCCATTCTCCACCTCCGCCATCATCATGGTAATCTCCTGGTGGAAGCGCCGGGGGCCGCAGGAGCCGGGATTGAGCCAGAGACGGCCATCCCGCTCCTCCTGCACATACTTGTGGGAGTGGCCGAACACCACCGCATCCACCCCGGAAAGGTCCGCAGGGACCTCTTTTTTATTGTGGACCATGCAGAAGATCACGCCCCCCAGGGTGACGGTCAGGTGGTGGGGGATGTCCTCCGCCCACTCCTTGTCGTTGTTGCCCCGGACGATGTAGAGGGGCGCATACTGCCGCAGTTCATCCACGATGGCCTGTTGATTGATGTCGCCGCCGTGGAAAATCGCGTCGGCGGTTTTCAAATGCTCCACAACCTCCGGCCGCAGCAGTCCGTGGGTGTCGGAGAGAATGGCGACTCTCATTGCTGCGCACCCCTTTCACAGGATTCTCGGATATCGCGGTAAAAGCAGCGGGCGTTGTCCAGATCCCGCCGGTCCGGGTGGCCCTTGGCGATGCCGCCCACCAGCTTGAAGGGGCCGAAGGTGTCGTAGCCCCTGCATCCGAATTTCCCCAGCACCGGACAGTCCTTTTCCTTGGCGATCTCCGAGAGGGCATTCATGCTGTCGCCCCTGGCACCGCCGTAGGTGCAGGCGAAGAATACTGGCTTTCTCCGGGGCAGATACTGCCGGGCAAAGGCCAGGACGCTCTGGTGGGACTTCCCGAAATAGACACCCGAGGCAAAGCCGATGCAGTCGTACTCCTCCAGTCTCACGGTCTGCCGTGTGGTCACATCCACGAGGTCCACCCCGCCCTCCTGCGCCATGGCCTCCAGAATTTTCAGCGTGTTTCCATGGTGCCGGGAGTAGTAGCAGATGGCGGTTTTCATTTCTCTTTCCCTCCCCGCAGCGTCCAGCCGAAGTCATTGTGATAGATCATCTGGCGGGTCATGCCGCCGTCAATGCAAATATTTTCCCCGGTGATAAAACCTGCCTTGTCGGAGCAGAGGTAGAGTACCATGTTGGCGATGTCCATGGGGTTGCCCACCCGGCCGGCAGGCTGCTGGTAGGCATCGGGTCCCTCGTAGACGGTGTAGTCCGTGTCAATCCAACCGGGAGAAATAGAGTTGACCCGTACTTTTCCCGCCAGGCTCACCGCCAGGGCATGGGTCAGCGCAGAAATTCCCCCTTTGGCCGCCGTGTAGCTCTCTGTCTGGGGCTGGCTCATCCGATCCCGGGAGGAGGAGATGTTCACGATGGCGGCCCCTCGGGCGAAATGCGGGGCGAACAGCTTGGTGAGATAAAAGGGTGCGGTTACCCCCACCCGCAGGGCGTAGTTGAACTCCTCATAGGTGCAGGTATCGATACCTTTCATCAGGGGCAGGGCATTATGGATGAGGTAATCCACGTGGCCATAGTCAGCGATGACTTTTCGGGCAAAGTCCTCCAGGACGGCCTGGTCCGCCAGGTCCCCTGTATAGTAGACACCCGGCAGCAAGTCGATGACGCATACCCGGGCGCCCGCCTTGCGAAATTCCTCCGTGATGGCCCTGCCGATCCCCTTGGCGCCGCCGGTAACCACCGCAACTTTATCCTGAAACATGGCTTTTCCTCCTCAGTCCGCGTCCTCGTCCAGGGCTTCCACCAAAAAGCTCACCGGCCGGAAGCCGTCGTTGCAGGAGAGCATGGCGGACTTGGGATTCTTCATCCAGCCGTCGTAGAAGTTCTCTCCCCCGTGGCTCAAGGCCAGCACAAAGGGCGAGAGGCTGTCCCAGGCACTCTGGCAGAAGCCCTCCGGCTTTTCCCAGCCGTTGGCAATGAAAACCTGTCCCAATTCCATATCGCAGGCGTGGGAGATGGGGGTTTCGTACTGAGCCATCAGCTCCTCGTACCGGGTGATGCGCATGACGGTGATTCTGCACTTTTTCATATGAGAATCCCCTCGCAGTGATCCACCTCATGCTGGATAATCTGGGCCGTCCAGCCGGTGAAAGTCTTCAGCCGCTCCTGAAACTTCTCGTTCTGCCAGCGCACCTTGATGGACTTCCACCGCTTGGCGGGGCGGATACCGGAGAGGGAGAGGCACCCCTCCTCCGCGCTGTAGGGACCGGACTTTCGGATAATCTCCGGGTTGAACATGACCATGTATTTTCCATCGTTGTCAAAGGCAATGATGCGCTTATTCACCCCGATCATGTTGGCTGCCATACCCACGCAGCCCTCCTTGTGATGCTCCAAGGTCTCCAGCAAATCGACGGCGACAGGCAGGTCATCCGGTGTGGCGGGCTGGGCCTTCTGGGACAGAAAGGCTTCGTCTTTGCAAATGTCTCGAATCATATCAAAGCTCCTTGTCCGGCTGTTGCCCGGTGTGGGCCAGCCACTGGCATTCGGTCAGATGCATCTGGGAAAACACCGCCGTAAAGGAGGAGTCCTCCGGAGAACAGGCGTAGATCCCAAACCGGATGACACCTCCCCCCTTGCGCATGTGGCAGATCCGCATCTGTTGGAACGTGACACCGTCGGGAGAGCACTCGACCCGATAGTCATCCTCCCGCCGGCTGAGACGGTACCACATGGTGCGGATACTGCCGTCAATGGCGGTGGTGGCCCAGTCGGAGTAGCCGCCGTTGGTGACCACACTGCCCAGGTGCTGGAGGGTCTCCGTCTCGTACTCCACAGAGGCCTTGAGCCAATTTTCGCTGTCCAGATAGAGGACAATGCCGCACTGGTCAAAGCGGTGCTTGCTTTGGGCAAAGTCGGTTTTGACCACGAAGCTGAAATAGGGCTCCTCGGTCTCCATCTGCAGGACCGGAGCGTTGTCGTTGCGGAAGTGATAGTAGGTGCGCTGCCACAGGTCCGTATGGGGCTGGGTGGTAATGGTAATTTGGTCCGGGGAGATGCGGAAACGCTCCGGCGGTCTGGTCCAGACCAGCTTTCGGGTGTCAAAGTTCATGTTGATTCCTCCGTGCTGCATGATTGGGTGCCTGAGATGTTCAGCGATCCCATCCCAGCACCGCTTGAAGGGTGGCCGCAGTGGCCGCCGGAAAATTTCTGCGCACCTGCTGATAAACCAGCTCCTTGGACTGCGTGGGTTCCGCGGAATAGGCGGAGGAGATATGCTGGTAGCCCCACAAGGTCTCCGGAGTGGTATAGACGGAGATGGGCCATCCATAGGGCTGTCCTCTTTTGTTGAGGCGCTGCCGGAAATCCCGGATCAGCAGGTAGCCGCCCATCTGGAGATCGGTGATCGTCCCCTCAAAGTTCTTTTCGCCCTCTTTTCCGAATCCCGCCATGCGCTTGAGTTCAAAGGAGTACAACTCTCTCTTGACGCCGAACTGATCCATGACGCGCTTTTGGCGCATACTGGCCAGTCCTTCATCCCACCGGCTGTCAAAGTCATAGCCATCCCGCCGCCAGTTGGCAAAATGGGGAAACCATGCCTTAGAAATAAATCCGGCTTTTTTGCCGAAAAACTTGCCGTAGGCCACCTGGCCGCTGCGGGCAATCAGCTGCCGCCACTCCCACGGATCCTGTTCCGGATCTCCGGACCACCAATAGAGGTCGGAGGTGTGCTCCTCAGCAGAAAAGCCGCCGATTTCATTTTTGAAAAGAGGCAGAAACCCGATCTCATCAATCCAGGCGATCAGTTCCTGCCAGCTGCGGATGCGATAGGGGTCGTCCCAGGGAAGCCCCCGCATGATCCATTCGCCGTTCTCAACGGCCACGGCAGCCACCTCCTCTTCCCGCTTTTGTTACAGGCATTATAGCACAGCCATGCACAAACGCCAAGACGCGCAGGAAGAATCGGCAAAGGGCAGCAAACCATATACAAGGAAAAAGCCTGTTTTTCCCCATTGCAGTATAAAAGCGGGGACGCTGCAGAATCAAATCTACAGCGTCCCCGCCCGAAAGCATGCTATGGGCCACTTTCCCCAGCTGGGAGAAGGACTCACCGGCGGGTTTTCAGTCTGGCCATGGCCCGGGCCAGGGCAGCCTTGGAGTGGTAATACTCGTGGATGCTCTGCTTCTGCCGCAAGCGCTCCTCAGCCCGCTTCTTGGCAGCCTCAGCCCGCCTGCGGTCAATCTCCTCGGGGTGCTCGGCAAAGCCCACCAGCAGGATCACATAGTCTGGCTTGACCTCGGCAAAACCGGCGCCCACAGCGGCGGGCTCCCACTTCCCCTCCGTTTTATAGCGCAGCTCACCAGGCTCAATGGCGGTGACCACCGGTTCGTGACCGGGGTAGATGCCCATTTCCCCATCCACCGCAGGAATCACCAGGGCCTCGGCGGTGCCGATGTAGAACTGGCGCTCCGGGGTGATGATTTCCAGATAGAAGGTACCGGATTCGGCCATTTATACCGCCCCCATTTTCTTGGCCTTTGCGATGACTTCGTCCACGTTGCCCACGTTGCTGAAAGCAGCCTCGGGGTACTTGTCCAGTTCGCCCCCCAGGATGGTCTCAAAGGAGCGGAGGGTATCCTCCAGCTTCACATAGCGGCCCTCCAGGCCGGTGAACTGCTCGGCCACGGAGAAGGGCTGGGAGAAGAACTGCTGGATGCGGCGGGCCCGCTCTACCGTGCGGCGGTCCTCCTCGCTCAGCTCCTCCATACCCAGAATGGCGATGATGTCCTGCAGCTCCCGGTAGCGCTGAAGCAGTTCCTGAGTGCCCCGGGCGATCTTGTAATGGCGCTCACCCACTACATCTGGCTCCAGAATCCGGGAGGTGGACTCCAGAGGATCCACAGCGGGATAGATGCCCTGCTCCACGATCTTACGTGAGAGGACGGTGGTGGCGTCCAGATGGGCGAATGTGGTGGCGGGGGCAGGGTCCGTCAGGTCGTCGGCAGGGACGTAGACAGCCTGCACGGAGGTGATGGAACCGTCCTTGGTGGAGGTGATCCGCTCCTGCAGGGCGCCCATCTCGTTGGCCAGCGTGGGCTGATAGCCCACGGCGGAGGGCATACGGCCCATCAGGGCGGAAACCTCCGAGCCGGCCTGGACGTAACGGAAGATGTTGTCGATAAAGAGCAGCACATTCTGCTTCTCCTGGTCCCGGAAATACTCCGCCATGGTCAATCCGGTAAGGGCCACCCGCATACGGGCTCCGGGGGGTTCGTTCATCTGTCCGAAGACCAGGGCGGTCTTCTCGATGACGCCGGACTCGCTCATCTCACGCCACAGGTCGTTGCCCTCACGGGTACGCTCGCCAACGCCGGTGAAGATGGAATAGCCGCCATGCTCGGTGGCGATGTTGTGGATCAGCTCCTGAATCAGCACGGTCTTACCCACGCCGGCGCCGCCGAACAGGCCGATCTTGCCGCCCTTGGCATAGGGGGCCAGCAGGTCGATGACCTTGATGCCCGTTTCCAGGATCTCAGTTGCAGGTTTCTGCTCAGCAAAGCTGGGGGCCTTGCGGTGGATGGGCCAGTGCGGCACATCGTCCACCGGGCCCTTGCCGTCGATGGGGCGGCCCAGGGGGTCGAACATGCGGCCCAGCGTGGCCTCGCCCACGGGGGCGGTCAGGCCGTGGCCCGTTGCGTTCACGGTCATGCCCTTGCCTAGACCCTCGCTGGCAGAAAGCATGATGCAGCGCACGGTAGTCTCATTGACATGCTGCGCTACTTCCATGGTGCGCTCGGTGC
>ERZ857521.876-NODE-876-length-41239-cov-34.746795_pt1 | contig 41239 bp, 37 predicted proteins | sample MGYA00519701_ERZ857521 | MGnify/ENA primary metagenome ERZ857521 (study PRJEB31778, sample SAMEA3449346) | human gut metagenome | biome: human gut; feature: human-associated habitat; material: faeces | place: United Kingdom | collected 2010/2012 ...
CAACTTTAATCAGGGAATGGCTTGTTAGAAGTCAACCAATTTTAGGAAAGGACACCGCCGAAGACAGCAGGGCTTGCGTGACGAGTTGGAATCTCAACTCGTCACACTCTAATGCTTTGTAAATCAGAAGGTTATGTGCTGATGTGACGAGTGATGAGTTTTTAAAGAAAAATAATTACGCTTTATATTCCTGCTTTGGGTTGACTTCATGCAGGCCAACACCTGTTTTTCGTTGACTATAGCCCGTGTTATCGCTATTGCCGGTCGACTTTATGCGCCATTGTATGTTATTTGTTTTTGCGTTGCCGTATGCTTAATGATTGATGTTAAGTGCCGATAGTCAGTATGAATATATAGCGACAAAATAAAATTCCGGCAGATTTTTTAATGTCTGCCGGAACATGAAGCATTGTCCTGTTATAAGCCTACTTAATTAGATTTGTGGTATTTCGGAAAAACTCTTTAATGTCTTTATATTGTTACGTCATATCTGATGTTTGTCATTTCTTCTTGTCGCTTTTAAAATAACGTATCATTTCCGGCAGATTAATGCCCATATGAATGGAAGTATAATAAGCCTTATTGTTTGTTATTGTCTTATACAACGGAGTTAAGGACATTGACGCTCCCATATATATACCCATGAAACAAAAAGAATATTCAAGGTTAAGTCCGAAGCGGTTAAGTCTTATGGCGTCAGGGACATTCGGTGCGGCACTGCCTGCTGCAGGAGAGAAGCGGTAAGCACCATTAGTGCGCACCTCTGCGGATATTCCGAGATTCATGCAATATGAACGATAGTCATGTTGTAAAGAGAGCATCAAAGGTATGCGCAGTGTTCCGTAATTCATGTTGTTGCCTGATGCCTTCATGTCAAGTTTGGTAAAGTCGAGCCTGTCGCCCTGCATGCCTGCTGCATAGTTCTTGTCGAAACACATGTGTACCCATGTAAGCTGAACGCCTCCAACCAGTCCTAATGTATTGCTCTTGTCGAATGGCAAGGCAAACGACCATGGCGTTATACCTATTTCAAATGATTTGCTTCTGCGGCTGTATATGCCCTCATTTTTAGTAGAACCTATTTTGTTGCCCATATAGTTGTAACCATACCATATAGTCGGCAGATATGAGCGGAATTTCAGGTTCTGCAGATTTTCTGTTGGAATTAGCGGTGAACCTACATAAACCTGCTCCACTTCCTGACCGTTAACGTACTCCATTTCACGTGTTTTCAGAAGCTGAAAACCGTTGTTGTCGTAAACTTTCACTATTGTTTTGCTGTCCTGCACGTCTACAACTATTTTCTTGTCTTTCACGTTGAACGTAGTGTCGTTGGCCTCCTCGGCGTATGCTGTGGCAGAAAGTATGAGTGCCGTAAATAAGAATAGCAGTTTCATCATTAATGTGTTTTAGGGTTATTGTTTGTGTTATATACGTATGCCCAGTCCGAACGACACGGGATAGCATTTGGGTGCAACGCTGGTCTTGAGCAGCGGCGTGAGAGCCGTGCGCGCATAGATCATCAGACAGCCGTAGCCGGCGCGTATGTCGAGGTTGAGGCCCACGGGATTCATGTTTATGTCGCCCGTTTCGGTGGTCTTGTTCTTTCCGATGAAGTAGCGCGAGTGGTCGTTCCAGCGCAGTTCGACAGACGGACCTATTGCCGCGAACATATCAGCGCCGCCGGTGCGCTTCTGCCACTCTAACATCACCGGAATGCGGATGAAGGTGTAGCTTATGTAGCTCTTCTTGAGCGTCTCGCCCTCAATCTGCCTCATGGAGGTTATGCCGTCTGTTGTAGACAGCACGTAGTTGTCCTGAAAGTGATGATGCACCTGACCTATCTGAAACGCCGATGTAAGCGCCAGCGGATTGGTTATTCTGAAGGCCAGACTCGTCAGCGTGAAGCCATATTCCCACGACTTTGAGTCGCGTGTGTGCATGCCGGCGTTGCCTCCCGTGCCCATCACGCTTCCGGCAAGCTGACTGAAGCCCATGAAGAACAGCGGATAGTGGCTTCTGGGCTTGCTCTTCTTGCGGTTGAGGCTTTGCGGAATGAAGGGCGACGTTACATATACGCGCTCGATCTCCTGTCCGTCAACAAAGTTAGTCTCGTATGTGCGGTTAAACTTCTTGCCGTCGCTGCCGTAGACAGATATTTTTGTGCTTCCTGCTGAATCGTTTACAACAATCTTCTTGTTGTTCACCACGAATGTAGTGTCGCCGGTTTCGGCGGCCATGCCCGTCAGGGGCAGCAGCGCCGCCAGAAGTAGTGTCTTTTTCATATTTGTCATATTTATTGTTTGTTTCTTTGATTATGCGTAACACAGTTTCATTATGTCGTCGGGCGAGAGTTCGCCCTCTATGTATATCACCGTTCCCCGGTTGGGCTTCACCTTGCTGAACAGTATGTAGCGGTTGATGCCCTTGCTCTTTGGCGGCATTATGTAGTATCCGCTCACTATCTGGCCGTTCTCAACCACCTCGCGTATCTTCTTGGCGTTCTTTCTGTCGGCCTTCAGATAAGGCTCTATGCTTGCTCCGATGTTCTTGTAGGTAAGGCTCTTGTACACCTTCAGCTCATACCCCTTCAGCTTGGCGTTGTGCATCTCCACCATCTTGCAGCCCTTGGCATGTCCGAACCGCTGAAACACCTTGTTGACGTTAAGCCCCTCCTGCGCCATGGCTGGCGTTGCGGCCGTAAGGGCCAGTGCGGCTATGAGCAAGATGCGGCATAGTCCGTGCCACATAGTGCCGCTCCGTGCGCGGCTTGTGCCTTTGGCGTTGCGTCGTGTGGCCTCGCTGTTGCCGAAGTATGTGTTAACCGGCAGTCTGCATGCCGCGGCAAGGCGTGTCATGGCCGTTATCATTATCGCGCATACAACATCTATGGCGTCAGCATGCGTTGCCGGCAGTTGCGGGTTATAATATTGCTGTTTCATATCTCGGGTTAATGTTTTTTACATTGTTGTTTATATTATCGTCTTTCATGTGCCTGCATGAGGCGTTCAGCCGTAAGAGAGTGTCATTGGCGCATCAGTTCGAGCGCGCCAAAGTTGTCTTCCTCGTCAGATGATACCATTTCGAGAGCCTTCAGGGCTTCTTCCTCAACCACCTTCTTGTTGGTGTACACCTTGCCGTCTATCACGGCATAGTTGTCGTTCTGGCGCGGCAGCGCGATCATCACCACCGCAATAAGTATGGCTGCCGCCGCCGTAATGGCTGTGTATATCCATCCGTGGCGGCCGGTCTTCCTTGCTTTGTTGAGGCTGCTGTCGGCTGTTGGGGCAGTCTCGGCGGCGTCGGCCCGTTCTTCGGCAATGTAGGCAAACAAAGCCTTGTATGGCATCCATTCCTCAGGAATGTTGTTGTCCCTGTTGGTAAAATATCCGCGCAGAGCCCTTTCCTCAGCCGATGAGGTCTCACCGTCGAGATATTTGTCGAGCAGCTGCTTAATATATTCTTCCTTTTTCATCACACTATAAATATCGTTCAAAGCGTCAGTAAATCTTTTCTCTTGGCCCTTATGGCCGTAAGTTTTATAAAGTCCTCACGTATCTTGCGGCGTGCCCTCGACAGGTTTTGCCGGAGGCTTTCGGCCGTGCATCCCGTGATTTTCATTATTTCAGAACTTTCGTAGCCCTCAATCTCCTTCATCTTGAAAATCTGTCTTTGCAGTTCGGGCAGATGTTCAACGATAAGTCTTATCAGGTCGGCCTCGTCTTTGGCTTCGGCCCTGTGCCAGTCGTCGGCTGTCAGGCCTGTTGCTGAGGCCTTTCCGTCTTCCAGCCGGTCGTGGCGCCACTGGTCGCTGTATTTGTTGCGCAGCATGGTCATGGCCAGTGCCCTTTTGTTTTCATACCGGTCGAGCGTAGCCCGCATGCTCCAGAGCTTGAGCATCACCTCCTGCACCAGGTCCTCAGCGCTGTAGTCGTCTCCCGTAAGCTTGCGTGCCAGCCCTTTCAGCTCGTCGCGCATGGGTATTATTATGCGGTTAAATTCTTCCGGTTTCATCATTGTTTCATAAAGGTAACGTATGACGCGGAAAAACGTGACATCAAAAAAGAACTTTTTTTTAAATTTGTTTTGAAAAGCTGGATTGAAGCCGGGCTGCCGATGCCGGCAGAAGCTTGCGGATTGCATTGTCTTAACTTCAATCGGTTGATTTGGGCTTGATGTTATCATAGCTCCGTCGTGCCTATGTTGAAAGCCTGTTGTGATAGGTCTTTCCCATGCTCGTCTGCCGATGCCGGCTTGTGTTTATAAAAATAAGAACGGCCGGAGGAAATTTCCCCCGGCCGTAATATGGTCTGCCGTGATGCGGCGTCTTTACTTCTTCACAAACTTATATCCCCTGACGTTGCCGTCGGCTGATTTTACAGTGGCAATGTATATTCCTGCCGGAAGCGATGACAGGCTGACAACGTTGCCTTCGGCAGTCAGTGTGGTGCGGCCTGCCGTGTCGCTGATAGCTATGCTCTTTGTGCCTTCGGCGGCCCGCAGTTCGTTGCCCGATATCATTATGCCTTCGCCCTCGCCGGTAACGGATGTTACGCCTGTTCCTGTAGAGCCGGTGTATATGCCTATGTTGTCGAGCAGCAGGCAGTCGCCGCCTTTGGTTCTGAGGCGTATTGCTATATAGATGTCCTTGCCGTCATAGTCGGCCAGACTTATTCCTCGTGTCTTCGGTTCTGCTGTCTCGCCCTCAACGTTGAGCACTTCTGTGTATGCTGCGCTGTTGTCTTCGGTGGCAGACACCATTATCTGATAGTCCTCAAGGAACTGCTGATTGAAAGAGTTTGCGTCCCACACGAGATAGCTGTCTTTGCCTTTGATGCTTACCTTCGGCATTATGAGCCAGCGGTCGGCCTGGTCGGTGCCTTCGAGCCATGATGTTCCTGCCAGCATATATTCGCCGAACACGTTATGCGCTACGATGTTGAACAGACCCCATCCGTCTGCGTTAAACTCGTCACCGGCTGACGGGTCTACGGTGCCGTTGTCCTCGGCGCGGAATGTGAAGTCAGATGGAAGTTTGCCGTCCTCAAAGTCCCAGAATTTCACTGGCTTGCTTACCGCGGTGAAGTCTTTTGTCAGCACGTTGTTGTCGGCGTTCTCGTCGTTGTCGTTCGCAACTTCCACCTTCAGCTTGTGGCTGCCGTCGCTCAGGTCAGCCAGTAGGCCGCTGAACGTAACGGTTGTGGCGCTCTGAGCCTTCATGGCGATGGTGCTGTCTTTAACGGCCACGTCGTCGATGCTAACCGTTACTTTGGCGTCAAGGTCGGCTACGCCGCTGTTGGCCAGGTTGAATATCACGTCCTTGAGGTTGCTCTCGCGCACGAAGTCGTAAGGACTCTGAAGGTCGGAAACGGCAAGGTCGTTGAGGTTGCTTTCAACCTTCTCGAACGAAACGTCGTCAACGAGAATGAGGTTCTGGTTCTTGTCGCTGAACGCATAGAAGCCTAAATAGATGGTCTGTGCCTTGTCGAAATGAACAACGTTGACAGACTCCTCGTATTTGTTGTTCAGAATGGGGTTGAACTCCACAATCTTGTTGGTCATGGCCTCAGGCTTGGCCTCGTTGCCCCAGTATACGGCCATCTTCTCGGGATAAGAGTCGAGGTTTGAATACCAGAACTTCAGCACGTAATAGCCCGGTTCAACGTTTATCGGGTCGAGCATGGCCCAGTCGTCGCCGCTGTTGTTTGAGTCATAGCCGTAAGCCAGACAGCCGTTGCCGGTGTGCGCCATGTTGAAGAAACCTGATTCGATGCTTACGTCCCATGTGCCCTCGTCGTTGTTGAGGTTGTAGAAGGTGAAGTCCTGTGTGTTCTCCGAAGCCTCGAAGCCCATTGTGTAAGGAGCATTCAGCGGTGCCTTGTGCCTTACCGAGGTGTAGCATGTATCGTTCGTGTGGTCGAAGTCGTCGGGATGAGTGGCCCATGCCTTTATTTCGTATGTAGTCAGCGGGGCAGAGAGGTCGGCTTTGGTCTTGAACGTATATTCAAGTGTCTCGCCGGCTGCGAGCGGCTCGCTCACAGTCTCGTTGGCAATCTCCTTGCCGTCAACGGCAAACGCAACGTCAAATCCGCTCAGGTTAGTGCGTCCGCTGTTCTTTATCGCCACCTTTACAGTCTCCTGCCCGAGGCCGTAGCCCGTGACAGGGCTCAGTATCTCTGCAACTTTTATGTCTGTCGGGTTGGCAATAGGCTCAACCGTAACTGAGCAGAGATAAAGATAGTCCTTGTAAGCCGTAGATGTGGCGCGGAACGCTATGTGGAACGGCTCGCCGGCCTTGGCATCAACGAGAAAATAGCCCGACTGCTCGTCTTTCTTTATATTGTCGTATGTAGCCTCCTTGCTGGTCATGTCTTCCACGGTGCCGCCCTTGCCCGAGTACACCTCCATGCTCTCGCCATACATGCTTCCGCTGAATGTGTATTTCACTATCAGCGTGCCGGTCTCGCTTGGCGTTATGGCAGGCGAAATCAGCCAGTCGTCGCCGTTGTTGAAATAGTCGTACTTGTAAGCCACCTTCGACGGCGTGCCTTCTTCGTTGAATATCCATGTAGCACCGTCGCTGTTGGCATCCACCACGGTCCACGCGTTAAACTCGTCGGCTGTGCTGAATGTTGTCGAGAAGATTGTGTCTGCATACGAAGAAACAACCGACAACATGAGTAATAGTAAAAATGTAGATATTTTTCTCATATTAATATGTTGGGGTTCTGAATATATTAAACCGGAACACAATGTAAGGCAGCCCCCCTTTAACCTTACGAAAGTATGCCAAATAGCTTTTTGATAAGGTAAATGTATTAAAATAATTTTACATTTTTGCGTATGATGCTTTGCTTTTAATTTAAATTAACCTAAAATCGAAACTTTACAGAAGTTTGGCAGATAAAATGTAATATATTGAACAAATAATATGCCGTGTGAAGTGACTGTGTTGGCTTGTGATAAATTGAAAGCAGAGCCATGGAAATTTATAATTATTACGTGCGTTCAATGTGATTTTATAAATATTTTGATAAAATCAGAGTGTCATATATGTTGATTTGTTATTTAGGTATGTCTCTTGCCGTTTAGATTTATCTTATGAAAGTGAATAAGAATTAGTAATTTTTTTGTTTTCTCGTCATACTTGTTTTGGTTGATATTTTTATTCAAAAGCGAATCATATTTTGTAAAATAATCAGATTTTCTCTTTCCGCTTAACGCTCTCAGAATCACGTTGCCCGTTATGAATCCGTCTTTTCCTCCAAAAAAACTCAATTTTTGCCCGTTTCTGTTAAGTCGTTGTTCTACAGACATTTACATGAAAATCTATCCAAAGCATCAATAGTTAAAAAACATAACTCGGCCGTTTACCACTCAAAAGTGCCCCATTTACGATGCGTTACCCATCACTTTTCGCATCAAAAGCCCCCGTTTTAGCCGTAAAAAACGATTATTTTAGCTTGGTTTTATGGGGTAAAGGTGAATAGAAGTTAATATATTCGTTGCGTATATATTGTTTCTTTAACTTTTATTAGAATTTGATTTTCTAGATTGAAAAAATATTTTGTCATGATTTTTGTACAAAAACAATTCGTAAACTTTTATACATATTTATCTTCTCATAGAAATAATAATTGTAACAAATACGATAAATGTTATTATTTCTCTTTTTTGTTAGTTGCTAATTTTGAACTTACAATTTTGGTAATACAATTTATATTTTATTAATCTTATGTTTGACTTATTTGTGATAAGTTTGTATCGTCATATATGTATGAATTGGAACAGTATATTTTATAATAGCGAAAAACTCATTGTATTGGGGCAGAACTTATGCATTTGCAATATTGTTGTGAGTTGATTGCTATTTAGCTAACATTACTTGATATAAAAATAATTCCATTAAAATGAGTAACTTTATGAGAACTTTCAAAATAAATTTTCAAAGAAATGGGCTTTTATTAAAAAAAATGTTTACTTTTGCCAAAAATAAACGTATTATGTTTAATGTCATAAAATCGTTATAGCAATTTTATAGAGCAATTTCAAAGTAATTGATGATTGGTGATACAATTCACAAGTCAGAAAATATTGTTTTCTGAATGTGTAATAAAAATTACAATTCTCGATAATAATGTTAGACTAAATAGCACAAATTCTAAAAGCCTATGTTTGGAAACTTTAAAAACTATCGTAAATATTAATGTTATGGGAGAACTATATGATAATTCTGTATTATTTCGTAAATCGTTATCTATAGGATTGTTTGTCCTGGTATTGACTATCGTGTATTCATGTGGCCAAAAGTATAGTATTAAGGTTAAAAATTCTGCTACAGAAAAAGTTTTAAACTTAAAACCTAATCTTAATATTTTTATTGAAAACTCTGGTAGCATGAATGGTTATGTATTAAATCAATCTGATTTTAGAGATGATCTCTATGCTTATGTAGATAGATTGTCAAAAATATCAAATGAAACAAATTTGTATTATATCAATTCCCAGATAATTCCAATCCATGATAATATAGAAAACTTCTTTGCTAATCTTAATGCTACTTCATTCAAGGCTGCTGGAGGTAATCATACTCAGTCTGATATCGTGGACATGATGAAGCTTATGCTCAACAGAAGTTCAAGCAATACTGTAACTTTATTCGCATCAGATTGTATCTTAGATCTTAAAGGTGACACAAAGGTATTTCTTAATCTTAAAAAAACAACTTTATCTAGTATAATAAGTGACTACAAAGCTAAGCACCCTGGTTTTGGTTTTAGAATTTTATGTTTAGAGTCTAATTATGATGGTTTCTTATTTCCATCCGATAAGAGTGTAGTAAAAGTTTCAGGAAAAAGGCCATATTACATTTGGATTTTCGGTCCAAATAATTTGATTGGAAAATTTACTAAGGAGGTACCGGATAAAGTCTTTGGTAACCACTATTTGCATAGTATAGCATATTCAGACATATCTTCTGTACCAAATATGGTTGGCAAAACAAAGGGAAATATTTCTAATAATGGAGTGGTAGAGATTAAATCTAGTAATCCTAAATTTGATGTTTATGCAAATTTCTCAAGAACATTACAGGATGATAAAATTCTTAAAGATAAGAATAGTTATGATTTATCGCCATTTCTTGAGATTGAAAGTATCGATAAAATTAATTATAGAGAATCATTGTATTCTCACATCATTCACTTAAAATTACGTCATGCTTCTAAAGCATCGGTGTCTAAAATTTCTTTAAAGAAAAATTCAGTGCCAAACTGGGTTGATAAGTTAAATGATGAAAGTGGCGACAGACCAAAAACAACTTGTGGAATAAAATCGTTAATAACAGGAATCAAAGAGGCTTTTGACAATGTTTATCCTGTAACAATAGACATAGAAATTTCAAAAAAATAAGATATGAATTTTTTTTCAATTTTATATTCATGGCTCGTAGATTGGTATGGTACCGACCTTGATAATTTCTTGAGTGATTCTGATGAAGGAATGAATTATCTCATCATTGGTGTAGTTACTATTGCTCTTTCTGCAATTATTGCAGCATTATACTATAAAATAATTGACAAGCCCAGATGGGCTCATTGGTACTGCTGGACAATAGCTTTATTCATCAACGCATTTTTAAACTTTTGGTGGGTATGGCAGACGTTACTGCAAAATCTTTATGATGGATATATGGAGGTTGTGAATGAGCAGACAGGACAAATGGTGACATATGTGACAGAAAACAACTGCCTTATGTTTGGTTTAGCAAATGCAGTGATGTCTATTATCGTATTTATAATACTCTCTATTCCTTTTAGACTTATAAGTACAAATTGTAAATATTCTCCTCTTTGTAAGTAACAGTAACTATGAGTAAATTATATGTTTTTGCTATTGGAGGTACAGGGGCTCGTGTCTTGAGATCTTTGACAATGATGTTAGCTGCAGGTGTAAAACCTGGAGTAGAAACTATAGTACCAATTATCATTGATCCTGATACAGCAAATGCTGATCTGACGCGTACTGTAACTCTCATGAATGAGTATATGGCTTTGAATGAAACACAAAAATTTTCAGAGGGCTCGGAAAGTAGATTTTTCAAAACAAAGATATCTAGAAAACAAAAGGATTATACGTTACCTTTTGATAACATTGGTGGAGTTACCTTTGAATCTTATCTAGGATTAGCTTCTATGGATAGGGAAGATCAGGCTTTGGTTCGAATGCTTTTTTCTCAGAAAAATCTAGATTCTCAAATGGATGTCGGATTTAAAGGCAATCCTAATATTGGTAGTGTCGTTCTAAATCAGATTTTTGATTCAGATGAGTTTAATAGTATAGCTAATTCATTTAGTGCCGGTGACAAAATATTTATTATAAGTTCTATATTTGGAGGTACAGGAGCGAGTGGCTTTCCTATGCTATTGAAGTCATTGCGAACTTCAAATAAATTTACAAATAACGATATCATCAATAAGGCTATTATCGGAGCTGTAACCATCCTGCCTTATTTTAAAGTTGATAGTAATAGTGCTGATGATAGTAAGGAAATTAAATCAGGTACATTTATCTCTAAAGCCAAGTCTGCATTGGCTTATTATGATAATAATATTACTAAAGGTGAAGCTGCCGTAGATTATCTATATTTCCTTGGTGATGATATATATGATAAGGTGTATAAGTATAGTGAAGGTGGATCCACGCAAAAAAATGATGCTCATCTTATAGAGTTTTTAGCTGCAACGGCTATTATCGATTTCTCACATAAGAAGAATGAACGTGGACAGAATGATCCTATTGAGACAAGAAACTATGAATTAGGAATTAAAGATTTAGATGGAGATACTGCAGTTCATTTTTCATCATTTTATGGTGGGTTGAATAATATGCTTTATTATCCGTTAACCCAATTTTCTTTAATGGCTAATACTTTTAAAGACGATTATGATTATTTAAAGAATACTCTTGCAGCAACAAAAGATTTAAATGACTTTTATTCTTCGACATTTATCAAGAATTTGAAATCTTTCTTAACGAGTTATGAAAGTTGGTTCGGAGAGATGGAACATAACGATCGACCTCTTAGGTTGTTTAATTTCAACTGTGGAAAAAGACCATTTGATATTGTTCAAGGCATAACAAGTAAATCTCATTGGAATCCTTTTAAGAATAAAAATTATGAGGCCGTTCGAGCAAGTCTTAATAAGAAAGTCACAGTTGCTAAAAAGATAGAAAAGGAATCTTATTGTATTTTTATGGAAACGTTTTATCGGGCAACGAAGGAACTCATAAATAGTAAACTTAAAAATTAAAATTATGTCTAAGATATTTCGTCTTTTCAAAGAAGGGGCCGAAACTTATGAAGATTGGCATGAATCAAATGCATTTCCTTATAATTCTACCCATTTACAAGAAATAAACGATCCTGAAGGGGATAATGCACGTAATGAAATTACGTCAATACCATCGCCTTTTGCTAGAATAGATATTGCAAAGCATGCTTTTGAAGAAGTAAATAAGCTAGGTCTTGAAGGCTCTACTATCTATCATAAAACTGTGTCAGATGTTCTTGATGTTGGTGAAATTTTTTTCAACTTCGATAAGTTGAGTGATATTGTAGAAATAATTCCGTGGAATCCATCGAGAATACAGAAATTGGTATCTTCTAGTTACAAAGGTATACGGTTTTTTGGTGAGGCTTTACAGACTTATATAAAGTCTGATAAGGGAACTTACAATTTTGATGAGCAGCAGAATATATATATTCTGAATTATAAAGGAGATAAGGCTTTACATTCACTTGACATAATCGGTGCCACTTCACCTGCAACTATGTTCTTTAGTTCTGCTAATAATTTATCTTATCTGGCAGATGAGATAAGTTTTGGAACAGATCATCCTTTTGATTCTGATTATTGTCCACTTTACAAACGTGACTTTGAGTATATAAAGGCTTGGTTTGTTATGCGTAAGTCTATTCCTGATTTCGCAAGAAAAATGCCAGAGGTTAATAAATATTTGGACAATACATTATCAAGGGTTGTAGATGCAGAATTGCGTAGACAGCTTATAAATGTAAGTGAGGCAGATATTACTCAATTCCATAGAATTCTGTGTTCAACAGAAAATGGTCAAGCCTTTACTGTAGAACTATTTGGCAAGGACTTGTTGATGAAGGTTATTTCACCTGTAGATAATAGTGAGTTCACCATTGAGCCTACAACAAAAGTTGCTGACTTACCGTTAGTATTGCCTGTAGAAAGTGGTAATATATATAAAGATTTCAAATACACTCAAGGAGTATTTGGAGAGGAGGCTCACGCTCCATATTATGACCCTTTACCATTTGGTAAAAGAAAACTGCCATTTGATGGTCGTACACAAGATTATCTTACAATCAGTGATTTCTTGGAGGATACGATAATTAGAGTTCCACACAAGTTAAATGCAAATCATTATGTTAATATAATGACTTTTACTGAAAATGATAAAGCAGAAGAAATAACATATCTTATCCCATTAAAAATTAAATTTTTTGAATATTTCAGGGCTGAAGATTTACAGGGCGAATTTAGAAATAACAGACTTGGTATAAAGGTGGACAAACTTGCTGCTGATGCTGTTTTAGTTACTCTTCAGATTCCTGTAAAAGGCCACGGGCGCCAAAAGGTTGTAACCTACCAAAGACGGTATTCAGGAGAAGCTGATATAAAACATAACAAAGGGGGAATTGAGACGTTTGATTTCGATGCATTTGTTATGCCTTTAGTTCGTGACAATGACATAGATAGAGCTTTCTATACTATTGGTTGCATCTCAACCATGAACCGGAACTACAATATGAAATTCTTCTCTGAATGTAAGGCGATAGAAGTAAAAGGAAATTGTCGAAATCAGGATGGCAGCTATGCCTATAAGGCAGTAACATATACTGTAACAGGACATAATTTTGACGTAATAGAAGTATCCAATGAAGATGGATTTAAAGGTATAATTATTCCTAAATTCAAGCAAAACTTAGGTACTGCTACATTTAGTTTCAGCATTGATGTTGGTACTTCTAATACTCATATAGCATACCAAAAACACGATTCAGCCAAAATGGAAGACTTTAATTATACGAATGCCGATTCTCCAATCTGTACAGTTTTTATTCCAACAACAAGGATAGTTGGTGGTAAAGAACATCCTGCAGGTCTTTCTACTGAGGAGGAGTTGATAAAAATAGATTTTCTACCTAGAACATTAGGATTAGGTAAGGATTCTGTCTTTGGATTCCCGACTCGTACAGATTTGTCTGTTGCGCATTCTTATCTTTCAGGAGCACAGAATCTTCCTTTTGAACTATTCAATGCATCAATGACATATGATAGGCTCTTGAAGCTGCCATATAATGATGATAAGACAAATATTAAGTGGGAAAGAGATGAAGCATTGCTGAAAAACTACATTAGTAGTTTACTTTTAATGATTAGAAATAAGGTTCTTTTAAATGACGGAAATCTCTCACAGACAACTATTACGTGGTTCTTTCCGACAAGTATGCCTTTAAAACGAAAGAATGTTTTAAAGAAAACTTGGGATGATCTTTATAAACAATTTATAGGAAATGGATCTACTTTCTCACTGACAGAATCTTCAGCTCCTATTTATTATCTGTTTAAAACGCAGACCACAACTTCTAATATGATTAGTATAGATATAGGTGGAGGTACAACAGATATTGCTTTTGCAAAACAAAATAAGATAGAATCCGTATCTTCTTTCCGTTTTGCAAGTAATGTATTGTTTGAGAACCAGCTGTCACCAGATAATCTTAATAATGGCATTGTCAATTATTTCAAGGATCTTATTCTTGATAATATCGATAAAAATGATAGTAGTGATGAAAAGGAACTGATAGATCTAATATCTCCTCTTTTAAACGAAGAGTCCCATGTTAATCCTGCTAATATGGCTGCATTCTTGTTTTCGCTCAAAGATAATGAGGACTTAAAGAATTTAAACAAAGACGTCAAAGATTTTAATATCATTCTTAATAAGGATGAGAATTTTAAGATTGTGTTCATTTTGTTTTATACAGCCATATTATATCATATTGCAGAAATTATCAAATTTAAGAAATATGATCTGCCAAACATTATTTCTTTTAGCGGTAATGGTAGTAAGTTATTGAAAGTAATAACTTCCAATGAAGAGGATTTGGCTGATTTCTCTCTTATGATTTTAAAACAAATAAGTGGAAAGGATACTTCTACCAAACTTAAAATTGTCGGTTTAGGAAATGATGATAATCCTAAGGCTGTTACTTGCTTGGGTGGATTAAAAGCTCAAGGAACAACATTGGAGTCTGATCCGGAAATTTCTTTAAGGGCTGACGGTAAGGATGAGATTGATCAAAATAAAACTTTCCAAGATATAGCACTTGATGAAAATTATAGTTCTATGATTGTAAAAAGTGTGATGTCTTTCTTTGACTATGTCCTATATGATATTCCTGAGAAATATAAATATGACTACGATGACCATTTCGGCGTTACTCAACAGTCAATAAAGATTGCACGTTCCTGTATAGAGAGTGGTAAACTTGCAGCTTATTTGGAACACGGCATAAATCTTCATATTGATGAAGATCCAGAAGAAAAACTCTCACAGACGTTATTTTTTCTTCCAATTAAAGGGGTATTGGATGATATTTCACAAGAAATAGCGAAATCATTAAAATGAATAATGATGAGTATGATTATATTTAATAAATTTTTAATAATGGGAGGGCTTTTTATGGCCCTTCCATCTTTTGCTGACGTTCAAAATGATATAACGGATTCTTTGGGAATAAAAAAAGATTCGGTTATGATTGATTCTTTTGCTAATATGGTATCTAGTAATCAAGAAAAAATACAAGAACTTACAAGCAAAATTGGTGACCTCACTGCTAAAGTAAACTTTAGCTTTTTTATAATTGTTATATTGCTTGTTTTAGTTTTAATATTTGGAACTTTGACATTATTGCTTGTACGCGGCAAGTTGAAACGCCAAAAGCATGGCCTGTACAGATCTTTAGAAAGCGAATTGGATGAAGTAAAATCTACGTTTAAATTAGATTCTCAACGAAAGGCTAATGACATAGAAGCTGTTAAAGCAGGTTTAAAAAGTTTGGAACATGGAATTGAAGAATTGGGATTAAAAATTAATTTTGAAGAAAAGAATGTTCTACAGATTGAACAAGACAAGACAATTCATAAAAATACAAACCTGCAGACCCAGTATTTGAAGGCTAATAATGAAGGTGATTTTTTCTTTGAAGGAAATGATAGTTCTGATGGATGTCAGTTTAAGATAACATTTACATCAAAAGCAAATGGAAATAGAGGCGAACTAAGTGTTATAGTTGATATCGATAATCTTAAATGTATTCCAATACAATTTCTTAAGCAGGTTGTCCATGTAATCAATAATGTTTCTTATAAAGAGGCAAGGGATCTGCTCATTGTGAACAATGGCATTTGTGAGTATCAATTAGAAGATGGTTTTGGCATTTGGAAAATCAAAAAGCCAATAGAAATAAAATTAAATAAATAATCGCATAAGATATGAGATATCTTGATCTTTTAATAGAACCGGGATTTTTACTTGAATTCTTGGTAATCTGTTTTATAATATATAAACAGATAAAATCCTATAATGAAAATAAGAAAAGGATGTGTGATTATATGTCCATATTTTCTCATCCTGATACTTGGGATGTTGAGCGTGATGATATGGAACGGGTGTCTAGTATTATAGGAGGTGCTGCCAATCCATTCTTCAGGGATATTAAAGAAACAATAAATAAATACATTGCAGGAAATTCCAATTCTGTGATGGATTTTCAAATCTTTAAAGATACTGTTGATCGTCAATGTGACTCAATTGAAAATCAAATAGAATCTCAGACTCCTGTACCATTGTACTTGGGCCTTGCAGGATCTATGATTGGAATCATAGTTGGTTTGATTACTCTTGTCGTTGATGGTAGCTTTTCGCAACTTCTTTCTGGTGATAAAGAAAGTCTGTTGGGAATAGGTTCTCTTCTTCTAGCCGTTGCTATAGCCATGATAGCAAGCCTTTGCGGTATAGTATTGACAGTATTTACAACAAGTAAATATAAAGAAAGCAGATCAAAGGCAGAAAATCTAAAAAATGAGTTCATATCATGGATGCAATCTACCCTCTTTCCCGCTTTGCCTAATGATATTTCTATGGCAATGACGCAGCTTGTCTCTGATTTGGAGAACTTTAATGATAAGTTTGAAAAGAATACTAGTAGCCTTGCACATACATTTGACAATGTAAATGAAGCTTATAGAACACAAGCTGACATTGTAAGTGCAGTTCAGAAAATGGATGTGCAGAGTATGGCCACGGCAAATGTGAAGGTTCTTGATGCACTTAATAGAAGTACAGAAAAGATTGAGCGATTCAATGAATATTTGGATAGTATACATGGATATACTGATACTATTCAAAAGTTTAATGAGCAGTTTCATGAAGATGAAAATCAATTAGGTCTTTTAAGACAGATCCGTGACTTTTTCAAGACAGAGTTGAATGAGATAGAACAGCGAAAGCAAGCTATTGCAGATGCTGTATCAAATGTTGATTTAAACCTTCGTAATTCGTTTAAGCAGCTTTCTGTTGACAATGAATACTTGGTTGAACAGTTTAAGATGCAACTTGAAGATCAAGCACGCAAATATAAAGAGTTGTTTGATATGCAGAAGGAAACTTTTACTAATGCATATGATCAAATGCAGCAAGAATTGGAGGAAAAACTTAGAAATTTTCCAGAGGTTTTTACTAAACTTGAAAATATTTCAGATATTCCAAAAGAATTGCATACTTTAACTGCAAACATTCAACATTCTAATGAGCAATTAACGTCCCAACTTGTGCAAGCTATGTCTCAGATGTCATCAAATCTTATACAAGCAATAAGCCATATTCAACCTCATAAAGAGGGTAAAGGAACGGATACTCCGAGCATAGTTAAGCCTGCTTTATCCAAGAAAGTTTTAGCGTTGGGATTGTCTATGATAGGTTTTACGATGATTGCAGTGATAACCTTAACTGTTTTTGTAATCATTCAATTCTTTAAATAATTAGACTATGCAAAAAATAAAGAAAGAATCTTTTTTTTGGACAAGCTATTCTGACATGATGACAAGCCTATTTTTTATCATGTTAGTGCTTTTTGTCTTAGCAATAGGTCTTCTTGCCCATAGTCTAGTAGCAAAACAATCTGAGCTGGATAACATTAAGAAAATTCAACAGTCTACTGAAGAACTGAATTCAAATGGTGACTTTGAATATAATAAGAAATATAAGAAATATGTTTTAAAAGTACCAGTATTCTTTCCAGAAACTAAATCAGACTTTAAGTATTTAAAACCTGAGGTTCTAAAAAGTCTTGACAGAGTAGGCGATGAACTTGTAAATTTTTTTAAGCGACATAAAGGAAATGAATATCTTCTTATCATAGAAGGTCAGGCTTCAAGAAACTCAATTAAGCAGATGGATCTAAATTATGAATATAGTTTCTTAAGAGCTAAAAACCTAATGAAGTTCTGGCTGATGGAAAAACATAAGGATTTTGGTAGTAATTGTGAAGTACAGATCGCAGGAAGCGGTGATGGACGACTAAATGTAAATATACTTAGTGCGCATAACAATCCATATAGTAAAGAAAATCAAAGATTTCTTATATATATTATACCTAAAAATATTTTTGAGAACTCTGATTCTATACAGACAAAATTGCTAAAATAAGTTATTGTAGTATGAAAGTTTTACGTCATATTTTAATATTATTGATAATTACTACATTGTTGTCTTCATGCGCAAGAAAGTCAAGAGTATCGCCATATAATAGGGAAACTCATTCAACGGAGATTGGTGATACACATAGAACTAGTTATTTGCCAAAAGTTGATGTAAAAAGTAATGATGGTAGAAAACTTGATGGCCCAAATATTTTCCGGAAATATAATACTGCAGTCTTTATGGTTTTCACTGAGAATGAAGAACAGGCTTATCAGGGTTCTGGCTTTTTTATTAATGATCACGGATTAGCAGTAAGTAATTATCATGTGTTCAAAGATACATATATGGGTTATGAACATATAAAATTAGAAGGTAGTGATGTCGTTTATAAGGTGAAAAGGGTTATAGCAAAAAGTGAAGATTATGATTTTATTCTCTTTGAGGTAAATTGTAAAGATAATAATTATATCAATATTGCTGATAAAAAACCTGTGGTAGGAGAAAAAGTTTATGCAATTGGAAGTCCAAGAGGACTTGAAAATACTTTTTCTTCTGGAGAAATTTCACAATGGCGATCAAAATACGTAATGCAAACTAATGTATTGATTGACCATGGTAGTAGTGGAGGTCCTTTGATAAATGAATATGGAAATGTTGTAGGAATAACCTCTGGTACATTTGCTGATGGATCCCAAGCAAATTTAAATTATGCTTGGAGTATAGATGTTATTAAAAAATTTTTAAGATGAGCTTGTTTAATATATTTACACCTTCATGGAAAAAACAATTTGATGAGCTTGTTATGGTTCATCATAATGCTCTTGTCTCCTTCTTGCAAAATTCATACGAAGTCTATCCGGATATGCGTATTGATGATCGTATTATAATTGAAGAATATAAAAGAAACTATGATAGTTCAAAGTATCCTACTAATATAGGCGAACTTACCAATGATGATAAGAAAGAACTTGTAGCTAATGAAGATCTAATAATTAGACTTGCCAAGACTTTCTCTAAATATGATTCTCCGGAAAAAAGAGTAAAGTCTCTTTATAACCGCTTTCGCATGAATGGTATTTTTGATTCTGTTTTTAAAAATATTTTGGGATGTGACTACGATATTAATAATCTTTCTGCCTCACAAATTGAATATGTGTTAAATGGGTATGATAAATTAGTTGAAAAGGCATCTTGTTATAATAAAAATAAACAGGAAAAACAAAAGATGCTCAAAGAAAAGCTCATGACAAAGGTTTATGAACGTAATGCTATTGCTTTGGTAAATAAACAAAAGAATTCTGATAGACCTATGATGCTTTCTGAAGATAATAATGTCTTAAGAGATATAATAAAAAATAAAATAGAGATTCTAAAATCCAAATATAGTGAGTTCAGTGTATATAAATTTGTTCGAAGAATTCTACTTTTAGAATTTGAAAATTTTCCGGAAATTTCAAAGGATATTTATATCCTTTCTAAGGAACATATCTTTGAAGAAAGTTTTAGAACCTTTGCTATGATAAAGCAATTTCCTGTTAGACAAAAATATCTGCCGCTTTATCTAATGTCTACAAATACAAAAGACTGCTTGGAAAAGCTATTTCTTAATCACGATTTTGATGTTCTTGATGAATATGCTCATAATGAGTTACAACAATTAACGTGCTCTTGGATAGAAAGTCAAAATAAATTTAATGAAAATATTATTGATATTGCTAAATCAATAATGCCAGAATTACGATGTCCCAAAGTAGGCACTTATGTAACAATTGTGAATAATGACAACGTAAAGGAATTAAGAAAATTCTTGCTAGTGCATCTTATGTTACGTGAGTTTATTAATTTAGAATGTGCTTTAGAAAATAATGCTATGTCACTTTATACAACATATATTACTTCTGAGAGGTATAGAAATATGATAAGGCATTTTGATGAGTCTAATCCATCAACGTCCCAAAAAATTTTTAATTTACTTCTAACTCTCAAAAGTAAAATTTATGACAATTTCCAATTTGTTGTAATTCTTGGACCGAGTAGTTCTGTTAATGAAAAAGATTTTAATAAATATCATTTTAAAGGACTAATAGATAAGTTAACTCAAAAATATGTTCGTGTAATTGAGTTCTCTGACATTGATAAAATCCATGCTCCTAAATATGTAGTTGTATTGGACTTATTTACAGAGGTTAAAGCTTTTAAAGAAAATTGTAAGAAAATACTTTATAAATTCCCTGGAGTCTCTATATGTTATATTTCTATATATAACGAAATGACAAAGAAGAGATATGAGGAATATCAAAAAAGTAGCAGGCATTAGTATAGATTCCCTCTTATACTGATTACTATGCTTGATGTCGTGTGTCATGAAAGAATCGTGTAATATGATATATTCAGAAGAAAAGTTAGACTGTTTCCCTACGACAAAGAGAAACATAGTAGAGATGGAATATGATAAAATTAGATTTAGATGAAAAATATAAGATTATTAATTTAAAATTTGTATCTAATATGTCTTCGTATTGTGAAAGAGTCTATAACGTTGGTCATGATGAAAGCTGAGAAAGTGGCGGTATATGAAAATGGATACCAAGCCGGTTTTTACAAAGTTAATCCTTGCAACATGAAAAATAAACTCAGATGTGAAGATGATTATTTTGAAGATTAGAAAAAATGTTATAATAATTAACAATAAGAATATGGATGTTAATAATATAAAGAATTTTTATGTTGATCTAATTCCACTACCTAAAGAGGATGATGGATATTTAGGAGAAGTAGATGATTGTACGAGGATTAAGCCTCTATTTGAAGTTACATATTCTAATTTAGATGAAAAAAATGGTATAACTAATGGTAAACTTCGAATAAAAGCAACAACATCAATATCAGATTTAAAATCTTTATCGGAAGGGTTTAGAACGGCTGTCTTTGATGTAAAAAATAAAGATGTTTCTTGGGAAGAAGCAACAGATTTTAAATATAATCCTAATGGATATGGACTATGTTTTAGAAAGTCTGAAAATAAAAAATGTTGGATTTCTGATAGACAAATTGCTATTACATTAATTAGACAGGAGAAGAAAAAGTTTGTAAAAGAACCCGAAAAATCGGTTGAAGAAGGAAATAAACATAAAGCAAGTACAAAAAATACCATAATTAATCATATTGGTAATAATTTCATTTCCTCAAACAATATAATTGAAAAAAATAGCCAAGAAGATACACTAAAAAACATTAAAATATCCTCTGAAATAAAAAGTAAGTCGGAGAATGAAAATTTAAATGTAAGTCAATATCTTATGTCTGGTCGTGATGGTGAGTCGTTCTTTTATGAAGGTTCCAAAATCGATAAATCTGGCGCTTCGTTTCGAGTTGATTATGACTCTAGATCAATGAAAGGGGAGTATGATATAATCATTGACATCAACAATTTGCGTACCATCAATCCTGGATTTCGTAGAGAAGTTGTAAAAATAATAAATAATGGAACGACACTAAGATCTGCTTTAGATATGATTACTGTTGAAAAGGGCAGTGTGCATTTTTCGAAGAACGATGGCGTATGGTTTGTCGATAAACCTGTGGTTATAAGACTCTTAAAATAGGGGCATGTGAATCCATTTTTTTAACTGATAGTTACAATGCTGCTTATAATCTGTCTTTTCGATATGCCTTATGGCTTTTATATGCTAGTACGCTTTTCTGCAATGGTTGCTTTCGCATGAGTACTTTAAAGTAAAAAAGACGGACTAGTTTTTTTGTTCGCTGTATTAGCTGTATTGTTCCAACCATTTTTTAAGATAGCTTTATGGAGAACAATATGGAATATAGTTGATATAGCGATTGCTGTCTTTTTGTTTTTTATAATCATTAAGAGTTTTAAGAAAAAATAATGTAAAATTTTGATTCTAATAATCGAACTTTTATGTAAGTAGGTATTCAAAAGTTGAAATAAGCAAATATTTTAACACCCAATGGAATTGAAAAATAAAGTAAACAATTATTATCTGTATAACCGTTTTTTTTATATTGGAATATAACAATGGACTTTCTGTTTATAATAAAGGACTATAATAATTTGTAAATTCGTTGTTGGATTTGCGTATTTGTGGACAGATAATTATCACGTGGGAACAAGTTGCGCTGTATGATTATCCAAGACTCAATTTGATAAAGAAATAGATGTTGATAAATTTTAAATCTATTATCCACATTGGCTTTAATTTTGTATAAATTTATGGTGTAAAATCTTAATTTAAAATTATTTGTTTTGCAAATATACAGTTTTGCGGACAATTAACCGCATATTTTGCGGCTTATTGTCCGCAAAAGGCGGCAAGGCATGTAATTTCTGCCGTATGATGGTGTGGTTGCGCTGATGCTAAGATGATATATTTTGTTGGTTTTTCACTGCAAATATGCTTTTATGCAAGGAAAATGAGATTGCAATTTCCAAAAAAAGTATTATTGTTCGTATGGCAGATTGTAATCGGCTGAATGTTTTAAATTTATGTATGAATTATGATAGGATTGCAATGTAGAAATGTTTGGCTAAATATTCAGATGTAAATTTCGTGTAGTAAAAAATATTTAGCTTTGGAAAGGCGATGCTATTGCGAAAATTGAGCATATTTAATGCCCTGAGATAACACGGAAAGTGTTAAATAATAAGCATATGTAGTGTTAATTTAGTGAATATTGCCGTTATTATTTGGCAAATAGAAAAAAAAACTTATATTTGCATTGCTTAATGTAACTTTCTAGAATATGAGAAGAATTGATGCTCGAAGCTCTTAATCCGATTTAACTTAATTTTATAGTTAAATATGCCGGATGTAAAAATAAATCAGCGGTGTAGAGACGGTTTGCCTAAGAGCGGCAGATCTTATATTTATAAGAACTTTCGTGTAAGGTAGATGTAAAGGCCGGATGTCAGAAGACAGGGATTGCAATGTTGTAACGTTAGAAAATTGCACGGCCTTTTGACAAAAGCATAATAGAATAGATTTTTCATGACGTAAATGTTTATGTCATGATACGATGTTGTTAAGATTAATTTTTTTGACTTATGAAATATTTGAAGATACTGTTGTTATTATTGTTCGTCGGTACGTTGCAGACAAAGGGAAAAGAGCCGACGGACAGCGTTATATTTAAGGTAACGTATAACGCCACATTTAAAACTAAGCAGGAAAGTAAGATTGAGCAAGACTTACAGGCGCTTGAGGTTGGAAATGAATGTTCAAAGTATTACAGCATTTATGATTATGAGTTTAAGCATATTGCAGATTCTTTGAGAAATGCCGGGTTTAGCGATATGCAAGTGACATCGCAGCTGTATGGCGAAAATGGTCCGAAGGGTGGTGACGATTATCAGGTGTTCAAGAATTATCCTACGGTGGGAAAACTGACATACACTTATATCTTATTTAATTTTCCTTATCTGTATGAAGAGGATATGCCTGCAATGAAATGGGATTTGGCTGAAGGCGACTCGGTGATAGGCGGATATGCCTGTAAGAAAGCCGTATGCGAATTGCGCGGGCGCAAATGGACGGCATGGTACACGCTGGATTTGCCTTACAGCGACGGCCCTTGGAAACTCTGCGGACTGCCCGGTCTTATCCTTGCGGCTTCAGAAAGCGAAGGCATCTACAGTTTCAGCTTTGCAGGAATAGAGAAGTGCGATTATCCAATGTCGTTCATCAATGCTAAGAAATATGAGCGTTGCACACCCAAGCAGCTTCAGGATGATTTCTGTGCTTATTGTGAGAATGGCAGTAATTGGATTTTGCGTAAGTCCATCGGGGTGTCTGTCCCGATGGGAGAACACGAAAAGTCGTTCACACCGTGTCTGATGGAATTTTATAAATAATAAATAATGGTGAAAACATTTTTAGCTGCGATATTGTCATTCATAGCTACGCTTACCGCGACGGCCCAGACATATAAGGGTAAGGTGGTGAATGAAAATGGTAAACCGCTACGTTCGGCGAGTGTGGTTTTGCTGGCCGACGGAGGACGTACTACACTTAGCTTCACCCGTACAGCCGGCGACGGAAGTTTTGCTATCAGCGAGAAAGACAATGGCGGAAAGCGTGCCGTAAGCATGATGTTTTCTTATGTAGGATATGCGCGCGACACAATCAGAATAAAAGACTTTCGTCAGGGACAGAATGTTGTGCTGCACGAGAAGTCGGTGATGATAAAAGAAGTTAAGGTTAGAGCGCCGAGGGTGACACAGCGTGGCGACACGCTTAGCTTTCTTGTGAAAAGCTTTAAGCAAAAGCAAGACCGCTCTATAGCCGACGTTATAAAGAAAATGCCCGGACTGCAGGTAGGTGATGACGGAACAATAACGTATCAGGGAAAACGTATTAACAAGTTTTATATCGAGGGACTTGATTTGCTTGGCTCGAAATATTCGCAGGCCTCAGAAAACATTTCGGCAGACAAGGTGAAGAGCGTTCAGGTGTATGAACGGCATCAGCCGGTGAAGCTGCTGCGCGACGTAACCTTCTCGGATCAGGCTGCGCTTAACATCGTGCTGACCGACGATGCGCGCAACATATGGCAGGGACTGGCCGACATAGGAGCCGGAACCAAGGCACAGGGAGGAGCCGGCGCATTGGGCGACAGCCGTATCATGGCTATGATGTTTTCGCGCAAGATGCAGAGCATCTCGATGTATAAATATAATAATACGGGAAAGGATGTGATGAAGGAGGTGCACGACAGACAGGCAATTGAGAACGACGCTCCTGTTGAGAACAGCATACTTGGCGGAATAACCATGCCTGCGCCTTCGCTTGATCAGACGCGCACAACATTCAACAATTCTAACCTGCTGGCCACAAACTGGCTGTTCAAAACCCGCAAGGGCGACGACCTGCGCCTGCAGGTAAGCGGACTGCTGGACAAGACCACGCAGAGTCAGACCACGCAGACCGTGTATACAGACCTGGCAGGCGGAAATGCCATTGTTGAGGATGTGGACGCCGCCCAGCATACAAGTGAGATTTCGGCCGAACTGAAGTATGAGAAAAACCGTGATGACATTTATCTTGTGAACACGCTGAAAGGATATGCCGACTTTAACAGAAGCACCGCCACGACGATGCTTAACGGCATGGAAATGTATGAAAACGTGAAACCGCGCAAACGGTATGTTCAAGACTCGTTCACGATGAGCAAACGGCTGAAGAACAAGCGCCTGTTTTCGCTGAGCGCATATTTCTCTTATAACAATCTGCCCGGCAGCCTTTTGTTGTCAGACAGCACTATGGAGAGACTCGGCATGCAGTCGTTTTATTGGGGCGCTGAGACATATTTCAGTCATAGGGCAGGCCGGTTTAACTTCAGATATACACTCTCGACAAACGGAAAGTCGCAGCAGCTATCAATAAATAATACAATGGTAGACGGCAAGGACAAGTATGACGAATCGGATACACGTCTTACTCCACAGGCTAATTATTCTCTTGGCTCATTCAAGTTAACGGCAAGTGTGCCTTTGGTGTGGCTCTTGCGCAGATTAAACAGCGACACACGTAACGATTTTCTGTTAGAGCCAAGTCTGAAGGCAAGTTTCAGTCCTACGGCGCGTTGGGACTTCTCGGCATCGTATTCTTATTCATATAATCCTCTCGACGTTTCGTTCTCAGGCAGTTTGCCAATTTTCACAGATTATATAACCATGAGACAGGGTGCCGGAAGATTAAGCAAGACCATGTCGCACGTGTTGAACGGACAGGTAAGTTATAAAAATACAATAAAAGGACAGTTTGCCACACTTTCAGTTGCGTGGAACAACATGTTCGACAATATTCTTTATTCAAGCGAGATGGTTGGCAATGTCTATAAGAGTTATGCGACGGACAAGACGTCAGACTCGCATATTCTGAGTGTTTTTGCACGTCTGGCACAGTCGTTCCGTTGGTCAAGGCTGAATATTGGAGTTACGGCATATTATGCAGGCAGCGATTACGATTTGTTGGTGTCTGATGTAGTTACTCCGTTTAAGATGGACAACCTTGTTGTTTCGGCAGACATTTCCTTGCAGCCGGCAGAATGGCTATCGTTTGAAGCGTATTCAAGTTATACAATGTCAGGTTTGAAAAACAAAAGTAACGGTGAGCACTTAATGCCGACATTAAATTCGTTCAACCATGGCATAAAGGCTTTTTTGATGCCAGGTTATTGGCAAATAGAATGGAACAACGAGATTTATCACAGCAATGACAAGAGCGTGTCGTTCAATTATTTCTCAGACATCTCCGTGTCATACAGGCGCAAGACTTATGAAATAGGCCTTTCGCTTAACAATATCTTTGGCAACAACACATACAGCAGGCAAACCATAAGTACAACCGTATGCCGTTATCAGGTCATGCAGTTGAGACCAAGGTCGGTAATGGCAAGGATATCCTTTAACTTTTAATTGGGCAGGGGATTGTGTTATCAACTCTTTGCTTGTGTGGAATAAAAACAAAAAATCCTGATTTCGTTTCGAAATCAGGATTCTGTTTGTTGAGAGTGGTACCACCAGGAATCGAACCGGGGACACAAGGATTTTCAGTCCTTTGCTCTACCAACTGAGCTATGGCACCATCGTTATTGCTTGATTGCGGGTGCAAAGATATGCCTTTTTTGTTAATCATACAAATTTTTGAGCATTTTTTTTGAAAAAAATGCACGAGTTTCAAAAAAATGCTTTACCTTTGCACTCGCTTTTAAGGCATCGGGATTTAGCGCAGTTGGTAGCGCACTACGTTCGGGACGTAGGGGTCGCTGGTTCGAGTCCAGTAATCCCGACCAGAAGAGGTCAACAGGTTGGAGACAGCATGTTGGCCTCTTTTGGTTTTTGAAGCTTTATTAAAGTTGGATATTTGGACAGAAAGGCACAATAATTATGTATATTTGTATGCCCGTTGTATCATTACGGGGGCAAGGCTTGTGCTTTAAGCATGATGATTAAAATGCTGAAGCCGGTGGAGTGGGTGTCTTTATAATATAAAGTATGTCTTTGCCCGGACGGCAGTCAGTTTGCTGCGACAGGCATAACAGGGCTGACAGACTTATAAATAATATTGCAGGTTATGAAAATATCGGTTATTGGTGCCGGTGCCATGGGGGGAGCCATGGTGGAAGGCTTTGTCAAGTGCGGGATGTTGGCGGCAGCCGACATCACTGTTTCGGCTCCTCATGAAGCGACGCTAGAGCGCTTTAAAAGTCTCGGAGTTAATGTTACTACTGACAACAAAGCAGCGACAGCTGCAGGCGATGTGGTGTTTGTCGTGGTGAAGCCATGGCTGGCAGAGCAGGTTATAGGCGAAATACGGCCGGCAGTTGACTACAGCCGGCAGACCATAGTGTCGGTTATGGCCGGCGTAAGCGGCAGCCAGCTTAAGGAATGGCTTGGCGGAACAGACGGAAAGCTGCCCCGGCTGTTCATAGTGATACCCAACATAGCCATTGCCGTGAAAAGCTCGATGACGTTTATCGTTCCGGTAAATGCAGATGAAGAAACCACGGCTGCAATGGCTGCCCTGTTTGACTCAACCGGATTGCAGATGGTTACGGAGGAACGGCTGCTCGGAGCTGCCACTACGCTTGCATCGTGCGGCATAGCCTACGCCATGAGGTATGTCAGGGCTTCGACAGAAGGCGGCGTTGAACTCGGATTTAAGGCGCGTGACGCGCAGCGGATAGTGATGCAGACGATGAAGGGAGCCGTAGACTTGTTGCAGGCCAGCGGCAGTCATCCTGAAATTGAGATAGACAAAGTTACTACGCCCGGAGGCATGACGATACGCGGACTTAACGAAATGGAGCATGCCGGATTTACGAGTTCTGTGATACGCGGGCTGAAAGCCGGAATGTCGAAATAAGACCGAAACTTCAAAATGAATTTCTGATAACAGTGAAACCTGTATATTAGATAAATTATAATGCAAGTTTTATCCGTAATTTACGGATTGTAGAATATTTCGCTATTTAAATTTCTTATTTTTCAAATTTAATTGTTACTTTTGGCAAGTTATATTTGGAGCTTGTGTAAAGGTGAAGATAAGAAATGCTCATGGCGGCAGCTATGCCAAAGCCTCTGTCGGGATTAGCCGAAAGGCACTTGGCGCTTAGCCTTGTGAGTATGCAGCCGGTTTGCTTTTTGTGGGCGATGAGGCTGTAAATGTTGAATTTTATTAAGACTGCAAACTATGATTTGTTGAGCAGGTGTAAGACGATACGGCATCTGCCATGCGTGATGCGCAGGCCTCCTGTCGCACTTTGCAGAATACAGGGCTGTAAATCTGCTACACTGTCTGACGGAAAGTCAGACGTTTTTATGAACTTTCAGGTATTAGGGAAATTTTTAATAAAAAGATATGAATACATTTATAAACGTAGAAGATATCGGCAATCTGCAGCAGGCACTTGCCGAAGCACAAGAAATAAAGAACGACCGCTTTAAGTATCAGCATCTTGGCAAGAACAAGACGCTGATGATGATTTTCTTCAACAACAGTCTGCGCACACGACTCAGCACGCAGAAGGCTGCCATGAATCTTGGCATGAACGTGATAGTGCTCGACGTAAATGCAGGTGCGTGGAAGCTGGAGACAGAGCGCGGAGTAATCATGGACGGCGACAAGAGCGAGCACCTGCTCGAAGCCATTCCGGTGATGGGCTGCTATTGCGACCTTATCGGTGTGCGCTCGTTTGCAGGCCTGACCGACCGCGAGTATGATTATGCCGAAACCGTGCTCCATCAGTTTATCAAGTACAGCGGCCGTCCTGTGTTTGCCATGGAAACGGCAACGGTGCATCCTCTTCAGGCTTTTGCCGACCTAATAACCATTGAGGAGCACAAGACAAAAGCCCGTCCGAAGGTTGTTCTGTCATGGGCACCCCATTGCCGTGCATTGCCGCAGGCCGTTCCAAACTCGTTTGCGCAGTGGATGAACGCTGCCGACGTAGACTTTGTTGTCACTCATCCCGAGGGTTATGAGCTCGATCCGAAGTTTGTTGGCAATGCCCGTGTTGAGTACGACCAGATGAAAGCCCTTGAAGGAGCCGACTTCGTTTATGCCAAAAACTGGAGCTGTCCCGGCGTGACCAGTCCGGCTGATTACGGCAAGATATTAAGCAAGGACATGTCGTGGACAATAGACGCGGCACACATGGCTGTTACAGATAACGGCAAGTTTATGCACTGCCTGCCCGTACGCCGCGGTCTTATCGTAACAGACGATGTGATAGAAAGTCCTAATTCGCTCGTCATTCCAGAAGCAGCCAATCGCGAGATTTCAGCTTCTGTGGTAATCAAGCGAATGCTCGAGTCATTATAGAATTCAACATTTTAAATCATATTTGCTAACGGAGAATGCAGGCCGATGATGACAAGTCGGGTCTGCATTCTTTATGGCTACAACCGAAAATAGTTCAGGCATTTATATATTAATACTCATTTTACTGAGTAAAAGGATATATTAAAAATAAAAATGGATAACATTGTCATACAGATGATTATACTCCTGCTGCTTGTAGTGGCGGGATTTGTTTCAAACAGATGCGGACTTATGGGCGGCGATTTCGACCGTAAGTTGTCAGGTTTTATTATCAACGTGTCGTGTCCCTGCCTTATCATATCGTCAGTGATGGGCGACGTTTTTCCCGACCGGGGCATGATATTGCCATTGCTCGGCGTAGGCATGATTACTTATGTACTGCTGTTTTTGATAGCCTATTTCCTTCCACGCTATTTTGTCCGCAAAGCCGACTATCGCGGAATGTATAGTTTTATGCTTATGTTTGCCAACGTTGGTTTTATCGGCTATCCCGTTGTTGCGTCAATCTTTGGCAGCCAGGCCGTATTCTATGCCAGTCTGCTCAACATCCCCAACACACTATTCATCTTTATTGTCGGTCTGTCGTTTGTCCTTGGAAGCACAGACGGACACAAATTTAATGTCCGCACGCTGTATTGTCCGCCAATGGTGGCGTCTTATGTCTCGATAGTTATAGTGGCCCTTGGGCTTGATTCTATACCGAGGGTGGTGTCTGAGCCGTTTCATCTTTTGGGAGGCATCACCGTTCCGGGAGCGTTGCTTGTTATCGGTTCTTCGATGGCCCAGATGGATACCAGCCATATACTCGGCACAAGGTCGGTCTATGTCATGTCGGCCTTTCGTCTCTTGATAATCCCCGTGGCCATATATTTCCTGTTGCGCCTTTGCGGAGTAGACGAGACAATCAACCGCATCAACACCGTGCTTATTGGCATGCCGGTGGCCTCTTATGGCACGATGTTTTGCCTGAGATACGGGCGCGATGAGAGCGAGATGGTTGAGGGCACGCTGATCACTACCATTCTTTCCGTTGTCACCATACCTTTGCTTACGCTGATATTTTGATGCGCAGATGTTGACCGGTGTGAATGAAATATTATGTCTTTGATATCAATTTTGTGATAAAAAAGCTGTTTTTGCGTATGCTTTAAATTTTAAAGCATTATTTTTGCGCCTAAAAAGAATATCTGCTTATGGAAAAATATGCTGTTCTGTCGGCCGTTGCCAGGGGAAATTTCTGGGAGCGGCTGTGCCATCTCTACATGAAGACGGGCGATTATGTTGATATGGAGAATCTTGAAAACCGCCATATCGTTTATGTTAAGGTGTTTCTTAGCGACATCCGCAACCAATATGCCGCTCTGCTCGAGTCGCAGCTGTGGCACGACTATCTTTCGCATGTGCCGTGTTCCGTGGTAGGGCAGGCTCCGCTTGACGGGTCGAAGGTTTCGCTTCTTGTATGCACGTCTGATGCTTCGTCGGCTTCTTCGTTTTGCAGTTTAAGGCTCTGCGGGACTGATATGGCCGGTAAGGATGCCTATGGGCAGGCTGTGGCTCTGTTCGAAAAGTTTGTCGGCTCGGCTCATCTTGCCGATGACGCTTCAGGAGTTGGCTGCCTGCGCGTGTGGCTTTATGTGGCTGATACTGACGGCTGTCTTGATGCCGTTGAGAAGGCACGCGACGACGTGTTTGGGCGTCATGGCATTGATGCCGGCAAATTGCGTATGGCCGTTACGGTTGTTGGCGGCGTAACACATGCCGACGGAGCCGTGGTGGCTCTCGACTTTCTGTCGTTTGGTGATGATGCCAAGGCTGTCGTTCCTCCTTGCTCTGATGAAGGCTCGGCAAAAGATGGGGCTGCCGCAGGCTATGGCTGTATAGACCTTGGCGTAGATTTAGGCAGCGGATTGCGTGTTGACATCCCGCCGTTCGTACTTCCTTCTGCGACTGATGCCGACATGAGTCAGCTCGATGTGCGCCAGTATACCGGACAGATTCTTGGCGACATGGGCGTAAGGCTTAAGCGCTACGGTCTGACGATGAACCACGTAAGTTGCTTTGTGGCTTATCTTCGTGACTTTTCTGACTATACCGATGTCGACCGTCTGCTCTCCATGGCTTTCCCTTATGTGCCTCACGTCATTGTATGTGCCGACGGAGCCGGCGGCTGCTTGCCGGTGATGATAGAGTGTGTTGCCGAGAGGCCTGCTGAGGCCTGACACGGGGCCTATCTGTCATGTACAGCGACATTTACGTCTGTCACAATGTCTGTATATACGGAATATTTGTGAATAATCAATGATTTTTATTAAAACAAAGGCATTTGTCGCTTTTTTTGCTTATGTTTGCATAACATATTATGCCTGCTTTGTCGGGCATTTAAGAGTTAGGAGATAAAAAAAGAAATCATAAAAACAACAAAACCGAAAAGAAAAAATGAACGAAGAAAGATTGTATGATCTCATACGCGAGAAAGAAAACATCGCGTCGGTAGCATTCCCGTCGCTTATGCGCAAGGTTTACGTGTGGATGACTCTGGCCCTTGTCATAACAGGCTTTGTGGCTTATGGCGTGGCCTCAAGTCCCGGCATAATAACAGCCCTGGTGTCTAACAAACTGCTGTTCTGGGGCTTGTTCATAGCCGAGCTGGCTTTGGTATGGACTGTTTCGGCACGCATCAACCGCCTGTCGCTCACCACAGCCACACTGCTTTTCATCCTTTATTCTGCCCTCAACGGAGCCACGCTGTCGCTTATTCTGCTCGTATATACAATGCAGTCTATTGCCAGCGTATTCTTTATCACGGCCGGCACGTTTGCCGTTATGGCAGCCATAGGCTATTTCACCAAGGCCGACCTGTCTTCATTGGGCAAGATACTTATGATGGCCCTTATCGGTCTGATCATCGCCACTGTGGTCAACGCCTTCCTGCTTAAGAGCGGCGGCTTCAGTCTTATACTTAGCTACGTCGGCGTACTGATTTTTGTCGGTCTTACAGCCTACGACACTCAGAAGATAAAGCAGATGCTGATTATGGCAGACGATGTTAACGAGGAGACACAAAAGATAGCCCTTTTAGGCTCGCTTTCGCTCTATCTCGACTTTATCAACCTCTTCCTTTATCTGCTCAGGATATTCGGAAACAGCAGAGAATAAAAGATTCATCAGTTGCGCCTTTTGACGGTGCAAATTATAAGTGTTGAAGCAGGATGCAGTTGTGCATCCTGCTTTTTTGTTGAATATATATTCAGAAATATGTGAAAAATAGTTCTATTGGCGTATTTTTATACAAAAATATTTGTATATATACGTGAATGGTTGTATATTTGCAAACATAAATGAATAAATATACAGACAAATGAAATCAAAGAACGGTAGATTACAGACTTTGCGTATGCTTATCTCAAGCCAGGAGCTTTGTTGTCAGGACGAGGTGCTCAAGGCTCTTGAGAAAGAAGGCTACAAGGTTACGCAGGCCACGTTGAGCCGCGACATGAAACAGCTTAAGGTGGCAAAGGCTACAAGTTTGAGCGGCAAATACTTCTATGTGCTGCCCAACGAGACGATGTATAAGCGCGTGTCGAGCCCTAAGACGGCTGCCGAGATGCTGCTTACGTCTGGATTTATGTCTATCAACTTTTCTGGCAACATGGGCGTTATAAGGACACGTCCGGGCTATGCCAGCAGTCTGGCTTACAACATCGACAACAGTGGCATACCATTGATATTGGGCACTATTGCCGGCGATGACACTATTTTTATTGTCATAAAGGACGGTGTGAGGCACGGAGACATTGTGGCCGAGCTGCGCAACGTCATTCCTGACATAAAATAAAGGTGGCAATAGATAATAAATAACAGAAACTTTTTAATATAAACAATGTATCAATGCCGGTTTCGTCCGGTCTTTCCCGTGCCTCATTTGGTTCGGGCAGGGACTTGACGTCCTTTACGGCAGAAACGTTACAATGATGAAAGAAATTGAAGTAATGGTGGCTGATGCGTCACATGAGAAATATGTTGACACCATTCTCGATACAATGGCGGCAGCCGCCAAAGTGCGCGGAACGGGTATTGCCAGCCGTAGCCATGAGTATCTGGCAACCAAGATGAGAGAAACCAAGGCCGTTATAGCCCTGTGTGACGGAAGGTTTGTCGGCTTCAGCTATATTGAGACATGGGGCAACAAGCATTATGTAACCACTTCGGGACTTATCGTTCATCCCGACTACAGGGGCATGGGCGTGTCTAAGCGCATAAAGGACATGACCTTCACGCTGGCCCGCACACGCTGGCCTAAGGCAAAGATATTCAGCTTGACGAGCGGTTCGGCCGTGATGCGCATGAACACGCAGCTGGGCTATCTGCCCGTAACCTTTGCCGACCTTACCGATGATGAGGCTTTCTGGCGCGGATGCGAGGGCTGCATCAACGTAGACGTGCTGAAGCGCACGGGCCGCCGCTACTGCATCTGCACCGGCATGCTTTACGACCCGGCCGAGCACGAGGGCGACAAAACTCCGATAGAGTTGCCCGCAAGCGTTATTGAGAGAATTAAAAGAATTGGAAACTGATTAAAAAACATATTTGTTATGGCAGACAAGAAAAAAGTAGTTGTGGCATTCTCAGGTGGACTCGACACCTCTTACACAGTGATGAAACTATCGCACGACATGGGCTATGAGGTCTATGCTGCATGCGCCAACACTGGCGGATTCAGCGACGAGCAGCTCAAGCAGAACGAGGAAAACGCCTACAAACTGGGCGCAAAGGAGTATGTCACGCTCGACGTTACACACGAATATTATGAGAAAAGTCTGAAATATATGATTTTCGGCAATGTGCTCCGCAACAACTGTTATCCCATTTCAGTGTCGTCAGAGCGCATCTTCCAGGCCATAGCCATTGCGCGCTATGCAAAGCAGATTGGTGCCGACGCCATTGCTCACGGTTCAACGGGAGCGGGCAACGATCAGATACGTTTCGACATGACGTTTCTCGTCATGGCTCCGGGTGTTGAGATTATCACGCTTACACGCGACCATGCCCTGTCGCGTAAGGAGGAAGTCGACTATCTTAACGCTCACGGATATTTTGCCGACTTCACCAAACTTAAATATTCTTACAATGTTGGCATCTGGGGCACGAGCATCTGCGGCGGCGAGATTCTCGACTCTGCAAAGGGACTGCCCGAGGAAGCTTACCTGAAGCACGTTACACGCAACGATGAGAGCGAGCTGCGCATAGAGTTCAAGAAGGGAGAAATAGTTGCCGTCAACGGCGAGAAATACGACGACAAGGTTAAGGCCATACAGAAGATTGAGAAGATAGGTGCTGCTTACGGCATTGGCCGCGACTGCAACGTTGGCGACACTATCATCGGCATAAAGGGCCGTGTAGGCTTTGAGGCTGCCGCTCCGAAACTGATAATAGAGGCTCACCGCATGCTCGAGAAATATACGTTGAGCAAGTGGCAGCAGTACTGGAAAGACCAGGTTGCCAACTGGTACGGAATGTTCCTGCACGAGAGTCAGTATCTTGAGCCTGTAATGCCCGACATCGAGGCTATGCTCACCAGCAGCCAGCGCAACGTAAATGGTACGCCCATACTGAAGCTCCGTCCGTTAGGTTTCGAGTGTGTAGGTGTTGATTCGCCCGACGATCTGCTTAAGTCAAAACTTGGCGAGTACGGCGAGATGCAGCACGGCTGGACAGCTGAAGAGGCCAAGGGCTTCATAAAGGTGCTGAGCACTCCGCTGAGAGTTTATTACGGAATACACGAGGACGAGGAAAGATAACGGTATGATAGGCCGAAAATTATATTTGTCGGATAAAGACCGCAAGATTGCGGGCGTATGTGGCGGCTTGGCCGACTATTTCGGAATAGATTCTACCATTGTACGTATATTATGGGCTTTGGCCGTAATGGTGAGTTATGGCACAGGTTTCATTCTTTATCTCGTCTTTTGGCTTATCGTTCCACGAGAAAGAAATATACTTCCTTGAAAACTGCAATGATCAGGGTTGAGTGAATTTAGATAGAGTGAAAAGTGAACAATTCAAATGCTGAGTTGCTCTATAACGACAATAAAACTACAAAGCTATTGTTCTGTCGGATTTGTAATCCGACAGTATAAAGTATCAGGATCTGTGATCCGAAACTCATACCTATTAATAAAAAATAGGAAGTAGGCAAATTGAATTTAGCTTCACAGATTGTTGGCTCTTTATTTATAGCAACAAGGCATATGACTTTAACTCCTAGCCAACTTGTTGGCGATAACTCCTCTAACTCCTTTAACTACTTTAAAATGATAAAAATCGGAATACTTGGTGCCGCCGGATATACCGGCGGAGAACTTATAAGATTATTGATAAATCATCCGCAGGCAGAGATTGTGTTTGCCAACAGCGAGAGCAACGCAGGCAATCCTGTTACTGATGTTCACGAAGGACTTTACGGCGACACGGATATGTGCTTCACGTCGGATATGCCGTTTGATAAGGTGGATGTTGTGTTCTTCTGTTTCGGTCACGGCAAGAGCCGTCAGTTCCTTCAGGAACACGACATACCGGCCAACGTCAAGATAATAGACCTCGCGCAGGACTTCCGTCTGGCTGAGCCGGGCAACGACTATGTTTATGGTCTGCCAGAAATCAACCGCGACAAGATAGCCAAGGCCAATCATGTGGCTAACCCGGGATGCTTTGCCACATGCATACAGCTCGGTCTGTTGCCTGCCGCCGCCATGAAACTTATCAACGACGACGTTGCCGTTAATGCCATTACGGGCAGCACGGGCGCAGGACAGAAGCCCGGCGCGACAACGCATTTCAGCTGGCGCAACAACAACCTGAGCATATACAAGCCGTTCAGTCATCAGCACGTGCCCGAGATTAGGCAGAGCCTGACGCAGGTGCAAGGCTCGCTCGATGCCGACATCGACTTCATCCCTTATCGCGGCGATTTCGCCCGTGGCATCTTCGCCACTTGCGTAGTGAAGACCGATGCTCCGGAAGATGAGATAATAGAGGGCTACAAGTCGTTCTACAAGGACGCCCCCTTCACTCATTATGTCGACAAGGCCATCGACCTGAAGCAGGTTGTAAACACCAACAAATGCCTCGTTCACTGCGATAAGTTCGGCAACAAGCTTCTCATCACTTCATGCATAGACAATCTCCTTAAAGGTGCCGTAGGTCAGGCCGTTCAGAACATGAACATCATGTTCGGCATTGACGAAACAGAAGGGCTAAGATTAAAGCCGACGGCTTTTTAAGTGAAGAGTGAAGAACGAAGAGTGAAAAATTCAATAGCTTAATTCACATAATGGCATGGGAAATAAAATAATAAGCGAATATAATCGTAGCGATTCACCTTTACATCGGAAAAGTTATGAATTCTCGATACGTATTGTCAATATGGTGAAGTATATAAAATGTTCTGCCAAGGAATATGCGCTTACCAACCAGGTGCTTCGCTCTGGTACTGCCATAGGAGCGTTGGTAAGGGAAGCTGAATTCGCTCAAAGTTCTTCAGACTTCATAAATAGACTGTCAATAGCATTGAAAGAATGTAATGAAACTTTTTATTGGTTGAATCTTCTTAGAGATACAGATTTTATCAATGACAAAGAAGCAGATAGCATGTTGCAAGACTGTAACGAACTGACTGCCATATTGGTGGCATCAGTAAAAACAGCAAAACAAAGAAATAATAAATGATATGGTGAAAAAACGAGGTGAATCAATCATAACAAAGCAATTGAATTCTTCACTCTTCGTTCTTCACTCTTAACTTAAATAAAATGAATTTATTCGACGTTTATCCATTATTCGACATTAACATAGTAAAAGGTCGTGGCTGTTCTGTTTGGGACGACAAGGGACAGGAGTATCTCGACCTTTACGGCGGTCATGCCGTTATAAGCATTGGCCACTGCCATCCGCATTATGTAGAGAAACTCACAGAACAGCTCAATGCTCTCGGCTTTTACAGCAACTCTGTAATCAACGACCTTCAGCGTCAGCTTGCAGAAAGGCTTGGCAAGGCGTGCGGCTATGACGACTATCAGCTGTTCCTGATCAACAGCGGGGCTGAGGCAAACGAGAACGCGCTGAAGCTGGCTTCGTTTAAGACGGGACGCACGCGCGTGCTGTCTGCCTCAAAGGCGTTCCACGGACGCACCTCGCTTGCCGTTGAAGCGACTGACAATCCTAAGATTATCGCGCCCATCAATGCCAACAATCACGTAACTTATCTGCCTCTTAACGACCTTGAGGCATGGGAGCGCGAACTGGCTAAGGGCGACGTCTGCGCCTGCATCATAGAGTGCATACAGGGTGTGGGCGGCATAAAGCTCGCCACAGAGGAGTTTGCCAAGGGACTTCAGGTTGCCTGCCGTAAGTATGGTGCCGTACTGATATGCGATGAGATACAGTGCGGTTATGGCCGTTCGGGCAAGTTCTTCGCGCATCAGTGGCTCGGCATACGTCCCGACATCATCACCGTAGCCAAAGGCATCGGCAACGGCTTCCCCATGGGTGCCGTACTTATCTCGCCCGACTTCAAGCCCGAATACGGGCAGCTCGGAACAACCTTTGGCGGCAACCATCTGGCGTGTGCAGCAGCTCTTGCCGTGCTTGATGTTATGGAGAGCGAGCATCTTGTAGACAATGCGCATGAGGCAGGCGAATATCTTATAGCCAAACTGAAGGAACTTCAGGCCGAGGAGCCTCACATCAAGGAGGTGCGTGGCCGTGGCCTCATGATAGGTATAGACCTCGACATGCCTCACAAGGCGTTGCGTCAGAATCTGGTCTACACCCAGCACTGCTTCACGGGCTGTGCCTCAACAAACATTCTCCGTCTTCTTCCGCCCCTGTGCTTCACCAAATCCATGGCCGACGATTTCATCGGACGTCTCAAGAAGGCGTTCGCCGAGATTTAGGTTTAATATGGATTTATGGTTGATCATTATAGTAATAAATGCTTCATCCTAGGGCAGCCGACATTCTCGGCCGCCCTTTTTTGTTGAAATAAAACAGTGCTGCATTTTTGTAAGAGGGAGTTAAAGAAGTTAAAGTAGTTATCGCCAACAAGTTGGCTAGGAGTTAAAGTCAAATGCCATGTTGCAATAAAGTAGTTCAGCAATTGGATTTTTCACTTTTCACTTTTCTTTTTTCACTTTCTTTAGACGGGAGTTAAAGTCAAATGCTTTGTTGCTATAAGACAACTCAGCAATTGGATTTTTCACTTTTCTCTTTTCTTTTTTTCACTTTCGTCAGAAAACTTATTGGTTTACGATTAAAAAACGGCCCACTTTTGCATCAAAAGTGGCCCATTTACGACCCGTAAACGATAGGTTAATGATTTGAAACCAATACGCATGATTTTGCTTACAGTTATTCTTTAATCTGTATTCTTTTTGCGTTTATGTTAACCATAATCCGTGATTTTCCTTTCAGTTTTTGGACTTTGTCAAAATTTATTCTACTTTTTGATGTCGCCAAATTTGATTTGATCTTAGCTGACTCACCATGCCAATGTTCTTAAATCTTTACATTGCGCTGATTTGTTGGCTTTGTAATAATTTGAAAATCAGTTTGTTGTAAACATCTAGCGTGATGTCTAGCGTGTTAAAATTTGCATTCCCTTTCAAGATGTGTTATCTTTGCATAAGATAATCTGCATCTCGGCATAACATTCAAGCGAGCTTGATGCTTCTGCTCTCGATTTGCGTTATCTTTGCACAAGATAAGCGTCCGGCTACATAATATTATAATGTCAGCAAAAGTTGCTTTATGATTAAGCCGGACGGCGTAAGCAAAATAAATAAGGATAACAAACAAAAACGTAAATATCATGAAAGATACACAGACACAGATTGAATTCAGGATCCGCGCCTATGGCCGCACAGAACTAGCCCAGCTTTATTGTCCCACACTGACTCCCGGTGCCGCCTACCGCAAGCTCCGTCAGTGGATAGCCCTAAGTCCCGGCCTCACCGCCCGTCTCGAGACGTTAGGCAGCGGCAAGTCGCGCACATGGACACCCGCCGAGGTAAAAGAGATTGTTGAGGCGTTAGGGGAGCCGTAAAAATATGTTCTAACTTTTATTACCTATTTGCGGAATAAAAGCGTTGATATAGTAAAGGTATTGGATAACAGTGGGTTACATGATAATTCAGTTGTTAAGAATTACTTAACAACTGATTATGAAGGTATGGATAATATAATGTTTTGTGCGCATGATATTGATATATTTGTCAAAACAATCAATTTGCCTAAAAAGTTAAACAATGAATGAAGAAAAGTATATAGGATACAGCATTTCTGTAATTACCGTAAAGCTTTAAGCTGATTAGCTACGGCAGTGGAGATTGTTACAAAACAGATCTATGATGACGATGAAATCTGAAGGATTTCATGCTGTTTATGACATTTATATTACATATCCTCCATTGACAGTGCCTTGTAGGATATGTTATACCCTTTGAACTCGCCAGTGGCACGCAGAAAAGCTGCTGCTTTTTGTTTCAGCACCTCTATGTCAATATTTGCGGCTTTACGTTTTACCTCGAAAAACGTAGCTTCATTGTTCAGCTCGTTCTCGGCCAAAATGTCAATTTCATTTTCACCTTTGCGGTCCCACCATCCGCCAATCCGTGTATAGGCTTTACGTTCAATCAGCACGCGTCTGAAATAGCGTTCGAGCATCAGGCCACTGAATGTTTCGTAGTCACGGTTTATAATCGCTTTCATACTTTCGTAGTTATCTATTTCCAGCATATAGCTGTATTTGTAGATAAAGCGGAACCAGAATATGAAGAAGTTGTCTTCTATTGTATAGCGGACATTCTTGGTGGAACTTTTTTCAAACAAAGGCTGTTTTTTTGCTATAACCTCATACTCGTTTTCCAGTTTTGTCAGGTAGCCACCGATTTCCCTACCTACCACGCTTTCTATTTCCGAACGGGATGTCTTGCCTCTTGCTATAGCTGATAGAATTGAAAAATAAACACCGTAGTCTTTGCCAAACTCCTCAATAAGTATGGCTTTGCCTTCTCCTAAGAAAATGGAATCGGCCTTTACGATTTGATTCAGCATTTTTTCTTTGGTCGTAGCTCCAGCATCTACAAGCAATTGTACATATTTTGCCACACCTCCGGTAAATGAATATAAAGCCAACAAGTCTTCTGCTGTGTAATCGGGATTATATTCTGTCAGGATTTCCTTTAGTACGGATGGAGTAAATGGACGCACTGTCATAAAACGTGTCTGCCTGTTATATAATGGTTCTTTCTTGTCTTTGAATATCTTTGTCATCATGGAATAAATAGAACCGCAAACAATCAGGTTGATATGGGTTTTATTACTGTAAATGTCCCAGATACGTTGCATGTCGCTGTATACCGACTTGTTCACGCGGAAGAATTCCTGAAACTCATCAATGAACAGCGTTATAGGACGGTCTATGGAAAGTTTCATCAGAAATTCAAATATGTCTGTAAAATGTTCAGCCCGCCCCATTGTCGGTATTCCCAACTTATTTTCGATTTCAAGCTGATAGTCCTCGCATAAGTCACTTTCAGCTTTGCGGGCAACGAAGAAATAAAGGATAGGTTCGTTCTCGTACGCTTTCCATACAAGAGATGTCTTGCCTATGCGACGACGTCCTGTCACTACTGTGAATTGTGCGTTATTCTTTGCTATCTCACGAATTTCATGCAGAGATGCTATTTCTTCTGATCTATCAAAAAATTTCATATTTTATTCTTTTTTATCCTAACTTCCGAAACGACTGTTTCCGAAACGGTCATTTCGCTACTGCAAATATAGCGTTTTTTTCTGTAATTCTGTTGTTAGGCTTTATAATTCTGTAAAATATAACAAGTATAAATATTACCAGATCAATATTTTATACCCGAAAATCTTCTCTAACCTTTCGTAATCTACAGCAATCAGCAAACTTAAAAATTGATTGTTGTATCTTTGCAATGTTGAAAGAAACAATAAATAGATTATTATGTATACGTGAGTTCGGCATAAGAAAACCATTAAAAAAGTTTTGGGAATGGAATATTTTT
>ERZ857521.882-NODE-882-length-40938-cov-22.616809_pt1 | contig 40938 bp, 41 predicted proteins | sample MGYA00519701_ERZ857521 | MGnify/ENA primary metagenome ERZ857521 (study PRJEB31778, sample SAMEA3449346) | human gut metagenome | biome: human gut; feature: human-associated habitat; material: faeces | place: United Kingdom | collected 2010/2012 ...
TAGAGTAACTCATTCGTAATGAGTAAGTCGCGGGTTCGAGTCCCGCTTTCGGCTCCCATTTAGAACCGCTTATTACACTGTAAATTAGGCGGTTTTTCTATTTTCTACAGCTTATTGCGATGATTAAAAAAAAGGATTTGGATTGTAAATTTACAATTCTGTGAGTATCCCTGGAGTATCCTTAAATTTTTTAATCATTATGGCAACTCTATCACTTACTATTTTTAAGGCAAAAGTATTAAAGGACGGAAGGCATAAGATAAGAATTGCACTCCGCCACAAGCATGAAACAACATATATCGTCACACGATTCATTATTTCAGAGAACCAGTTTAAGAACGGCCAAGTCGTGAAGCATCCAGATGCATCTGCGATAAATCGGAAACTCAGGAACATTCTTGACGAACTTCAAGAGAAATTGGACTCTATAAAACATCTGGAACTTTATTCCTGCCGTCAAATTAAAGAAATCATATCTACTGACAATCTTTCCGAAGAACGAACTTTTTCATCGGCATGTGGAAGTTTTGTTGATTATCTTAAATCTGAGGGAAGAGATTCATACGCATTGTCTATTGAAAGGGTGGGGAGGTATTTTCGGGATTTTGCAAGGGGGGACATACTTCTATCAGACTTAACCCCGTCATTAGTCCAGAATTTTGCGGCATTCATACGGAAGCGGAAAGTGACCGAAGCCACAGTAAACACAATGCTTGCTCAGATGAAGTCAGTAATCAACAGAGCGATAAGAGAGTGGAACATATCTTATGACATACATCCTTTCGTGACCACGCGAATATCTGCGGCTCCAATCAGGAAACTTGATTTGACGGTACAGAATTTTAACAAGATTCGTGAATCTTCGCCAGAAAAGAGAAAGTTGATTATGGCACGTGACCTTTTTTGCCTTTCCTTTTATCTGGGAGGAATGAATCTTATAGACATTATGCAAACAGACTTTAGAAAAGACGTATTGGAATATTCACGCTCAAAGACTAAAGGAAGAATGCAGTCGGATAACGTGGTCACATTAACAATTCCGTCTCAGGCAAGAGAGATAATATGCAGATGGATGGATAAAAGGACGGGAAAGCTCGACTTTGGGTATAAATTCACATATCACAATTTTTCTCAGTATGTTACGTATTCTCTTGGAGATTTGGCTGAGGAATTGAATATTGATGAACGAGTTACATTTTATTCGGCCCGGAAGTCTTTCGCCCAGTATGCCTCTGAAATAGGTATTCCTGACGGAATAATAGACTACTGTCTGGGCCATTCTGACAAATCAAAGGGAGTTATCCGATATTATACCAAAGTCCGGCAAAAACAGGCTGATATGGCTATTTCGCGGGTGATTGATTACGTGGACAATCCGGAAAAGTACAAGCAATATATTGAACTCCGGTCTGATATTATGATGATGAGAGGATAATGGAAAAGCCCCAACCAGATTATTCTGGAAGGGGTTTTATTACTACTATAATATATTATTTGTTGTTTACTGAAGTAGTATTATCATTAATATAAAATGAGTTTGGAGAGGTATATCTTAGTAAATGGACATATAATTTGTAATATTGAATAAGAGCATTTTTTAATGTTTCCGTAGAAAATATACTTTCGCTATGCTCACCAATAATACGTTCTTTACCTTTATTCAACATTAATAAATGAAATAACTCGCAAAATGATATTTCATTAAGTAAGTCAATTAATTTCTCATCTTCAAAAATGATTGTTGGATTAGACAATATTTTATTTATAAATGTCGTAACCATATTATGCATTTTATTTATACCAAACTCATCAATGGTAATTAATATGGGTGAGTTGCTAGATTTAATTCTGATATATAATGGATAATGTTTAGATTCAGTTGTAAAAATAGAATAATCTACCTTTGCAAATTCATTGAATGCAATTTGGGAGTATTTAAAATCTTCCTTTTTTACGTGCAATGAATATTCCTTTACTAGATATAAAATAAAAAATTGCATATGTTCAGCCAAGAATTGAAGATTAATTTTTTGAGCCTTTCTTGCTGTTTTTGACTTTCTTTTTTCAGGAATATAAACTAACAGAATATAAAACAACGTACTTGTTATGACACCTATACTTACATCGACAACTAAACTATTAATCCTATCTACTTTCTTTATAGAGTATTTCGATTCGAACATAGGAAATACATCGAATACAATTTGTAATATAAAAAAAATAGATAAAATGTTTAAAAACCATAGTATGAAGCTCAACCAATTCTTTCTGATAAAAACAACAATCGAATTATTCATATTATTTTATAACATTTCAACTCTAAAACAAAAATCTTATACTCACTCTTCTATATAAATACAGCCGAGTAGAAACACGGTTCTCTCGGCTGGGTTATTTCACGTTTCCCTTCGTTAGGATGGGAATCTCCCTTTCAATGCGTGTTCGTATTTTACGGTTTTACCTTCATTATATTCACGAAGTGATTTTTCTACACCGCAGATTGCGGATAATACTTTTTCAGCTTGCTACTAACTTGGACTTTCTTGAAACTAGTGATAGTATCCTATCGCTAATGTAATATTCATCAATACAGTCAAAATACAAACCCAAAATTTACTAGAGGTCTTCTTAATCCATAAAGACCTCTTCTATTTCAAATTATTATTTTTCATATTACTAATTTTTTTAATATTTATAAATAGTTGAAATCTTTGGCAATTTACCTACTCTCCCACAATATGTAGTACCATCGGCGTGACGAATTTTAACTTCTCTGTTCGGAATGGGAAGAGGTGGAACCTTCGCACTATAATTACCTTCCAAAAGCAAAAATAATTACTTTTTCTTGAATTTATACATTATCAAACTGATAAATATAAAGGACATTGTGATAACTATTCCAAACGCCCATCCGCCAAGTTTCAGCTTCAGGTGCTGCCAAGTAGTGAGTTCTTTTTCTACTGGATAGGGTACCTTCACCTCTTTTGTAACCGTAACTTCCTTTGACGGTAAGTAAACCGTATCTGGATGAGTCTTCATCTTCGCCAGCAAATTACCAAGGCTGTCAATGGTTAGCTGTGCTTGTGTATTCTTGCTGTTTGCTATATCCAGCCAACTTAGTACGACCTTCCCGTTTTCATCACACTCCAGTAACGCTCGTATGGTAGCACTGTCCGGCGGTAACTGGACTTCTACAAGCTTCTCTACTACAACACTATCAGCTTTACTCTCTATCGGTACGTACTTTGTCCGGCAAGAGCAGAGAACAAGCAAGCACATGAAGGGAGCCAGCATGATGAACCGGCCCACCTTGTCTATTATGTAATTATAGAGTTTCATGGCTTCACAACTATTTCAGGGATAAAAGGATATTCGTTCCGCACATCGAAGCACGGACACATCTTCGTCCATTCTTCCGGTTCCACGATTCCGTCTCCGTCCAAATCAGAGCTGGTGTCACGATGTCCCAACACCTCCTTAATATCAGGGTACTGCTTAATCAGTTTAGCAATCAGTTCGTGCAATGCCTTCTTCTGAGCCGGCGTTCGTGTGTCGGCCGCCTTACCGTGCGCATCCAATCCACCCACATAGCATATACCGATGGAATGTTTGTTGTAAGACACGCCCGAAAATCCCTTGCTGTTACAGTGTGCCCCGTCAATGGTCAGGCTTCGGCCAACCTCGACAGTACCGTCCAGTCTTACCACATAATTGTACCCGATGCACTGGAAACCACGAGCTACATGCATTTGATTTATCTCTTTTTTACCTATATCCTGACCGACGCGTGTCGCCGAGCAGTGAATTATTATCGAATCTATTTTGTTCATTCTAATTAAAATTTCTATTTTTGCATATCTCACAAAGTGAGTCATTAATACTTTGATTTTTTTGGAGTGCCGCTGCACTCCTTTTTATTTCTTTTCCTCTTTAGTTACTTCTTCAATGATTTCTCCTGCTGCCGCATACTTTTTCTTAATATATCCGACCAGAATCCGCTTAATGGAAACCCTGTTTTTGATTCCATGAATCTCGCATACATGTTCCATGATACTATCAAACTCGAAAACAATAGCCAGTCCCAACCCGCACATTGAACTGATTGTGTAAGAACAAATTCCGACTGGCTGGAGAATGGCAATACCCAGCATGAAACCTAACACCAAATAACTGTTGTACTCGATGAACTTGCACATCGTCCGACGACCGGCCCGGGAGAACCGGAAATCTTCGCCTCGCTTCACCACGCTATCAATGATGCCAAGTACGAAGTCGGCCACGATCATTACGACAATGAAGGCCAGCATCCATCGAAGCTCAAACACTACATTCTTAATCTCTCCAATGAAAGAATAAGCCCCGGCAACCAGTAGCTGCGGGGCTATGATAGTAATCAGCTTCTCCATTATTCTTTTGCTTTGGAACCAAACAGCTTGGCCAGCCATTCCGAAGTAACTACCGATACTATTCCGGTCGATGCCAATGCGACAAATAAAGAGTCAATCACTACTACCCAAATACTTGCATCTGCCGGAGGGAAGCCGAGGTTCATCCACCACGAGAAGAAAGTAACAACCACACCAACTACAGCCGTCACCCACATAGTCACCCAGCGATTCATCGGATTCTGGAGCTTAGAAGCGATGAATCCGACAACCGAAGGAACAATGATTGTTACAAGTCCGGTGAAACTGGCAAATCCGGTCAAAAAATCCGGGACAGAAGTTTCCACATTAGCGGAAGTCTCTGCGAAAACACTCACTACACACATCAACAGTGCGACACACATGAATACAAATCTTTTCATCTTACTATGATTTTAAATTAAACAAAAAAACGCCCACAAGCGTATCCCTGCAATGGAACACGTTCATGGGCGCTGCTCATAATTTACGCACAAATCTACTCATTTACCTTCCTTTTCCAGAGAAGGGAACAAGCTAAAAACAAACAAATGATAAAATGTTTCAAACTGATGAATATCGTCAGAATGAATTTTAGGCTATGACAATGAATTAAGCCATAATCCAAGTGCAACCGCCGCAAAAATTGTTATGCATCCGGCAACAGAGGCAACTACATCCATCCAATCCGCTTTATCATCAAAGAAGATTTCTTTTACCACAGACAAAACTACAACTACTAAGGTCCCAACTAAAACACTTGATATCTTGTCCCACGAACTTGTGTTACACTTTTGGAACATGACAACAAATGAGATAACTGCACAAATCCATGCTCCACCCAAGAAATGCAAGACTTTGTCGTTCCCGACCTTTTTCACCAAATCATCCAGTTCTTTCATATTATCTTAGTTTTATATTAAACAAAAAACCCATGAACCTCATCCGATAAGGATAAAGCTCATGGGCTTCTCACAAATTTACGTTTACAAATATATTGTTTATTCTTTCAATATCAATATATTATCTGCAATATTATGTAAAATATAAGTTTACATTCAAGACATCCTTCTTTTTCCAACCTTCCGACAAGGCGTCCTGTATGTGCTTCATTACCTTCATATAGAAGTCCTGAAGCTCTGCCAACGTATCGAATGCCCGATAATACGGAGAATCTTCTGCACCGAACTTGAACGTCACAGGAAGATTTTGTCCGTTCGTCTGTACGGCAAGGTCATAAGCAGCTTTGTAATTGAACTGGTTCTCACTTGACAGCCATACAGTCTGACCATCATATTCAAATCCGGACAGGATACGTTCGTCTGTTTCGTCATTGTACCACTTAGATACAAGCAAGCGAATTTCCTCCGCATCCGGTTTGTGGTCAAGCTCCTCTTCCATATAGGAAACTGAGCCGTCCTCATTCGTTTCCACGTCCCAACGGACGCGCCACTTATTTTTTACCGGGTTCGTGCATTCCAGCAACGACACTCCGGCACTTCCTTCTACTCGTTTCATCTCATGTAAAAACATATTTGGTTCGACCTTTTCCGAAAGTCTCCGTCCTGATTATCGTCTCGAACGGGAAGCCGTCCGGCATTTCTCTAACTTGAGCAAGGATATTTTTCATCTCCTCACTGTTTGTGAAGAATTTACATGCTTCGCCGTTCTTCTCAATGGCGACAATGCATCTGTCTTCACCCTGTTCTGTCTTAATACCTGTCTCGAAATCCTTAACTACGATAGGCAGGTTTACCAACTCTCGGATACTGACGACTGATCCGGGAAACCGTTTCTTTCCGTCATCCGGTTTGTACGCAACATTCAAATCCTTAAATGATTTCATTTTTTTGCCTGTTAATTTATAAAACAACTTATTACAATCGGCGTGCTTGGTCATGCCGTAGAAACTGGCCACCAGCTCGCGACGCCTCCGTCTCGATTTCACCTCGTGCATTTTTCGGGCAAACTTCTGTTTGATACGTTTACGCAGCCGGACATAATCCGGATGAATCACATAACCAAGGAAGTCTATGCCCTCGTCCACGGGGAACACTCTTTCATTTGGCTTTATAGTAAGCCCGATAGAGTTCATCTGCCCATGAACAGCATCACGAATCTTCCACAATTCCGCTTTCGTTTCACCAAGCACGACACCGTCATCGCAATATCGGTAGAAATGACGTACACCGTACTTATCCTTCAAATAATGGTCTAAATATACAGACAAAAGCAGGTTGCCCAGCCCTTGCGAGGAGCGAAGCCCGATGCTGATGCCCTTTGGCATTAGACGGGTGAAGTTCTCCAGCATGGAGATGAGCTTCTGGTCCTTAAAAACTCGACGGACACAATATATCACGAAATCCTGTCCAACACTCTCATAAAACTTGGAGATATCGAACTTGTAACAATACTGTGTACCTTCCGGGTCTTCACACATATCGCGGCGAATATATGACATCAGGTCGTGCATACCGCGATTTTTAATACTGGCTGAGGTTGTTCTTATGAACCGTTTTTTCAGATGCCGGTCAACAACAGACATGACTGCATGAACGGCAATGCGGTCTTTCATCGTCAGAACCTGTATCCGTCGGACTTTTCCACCTTCACATATAGTGCGCTCACGGTAGTCCTTTATGGTATAGGTCCCGGATACTATCCGACCTGAAAGTTCCTTAATGACATCCTCCCTATGCGCAAGCAGATAGCGTCCCTGGCGGCTCTTTTTACGGTTAGAACCGCGTAGGACCTGGTCAAACGAGGATGACATATTGGAATAATCTGCAACCTCTTCTACAATGTAACCTTCTCTGCGCATATTTCTTGTTTTTATGGAAGGTATAGGCCTTCCTTCCTCCGGGCCTGACTTCTTCGAACCCATTTAGGGCCTACCAAACTCCACCCGACACGTGATTTTTCAGCTTTCCGACTTACTGGCCGAACAGACCATGCGCTGTTGCTGTGGCTTATCTCCCTCGGCACCGCATTGGGGACACGTCCCCGGCGCTGTACGCCGATTGATTAATTCCAGACGCGAGCCGACATTCGTGTTCGCATTCGTCACATCGTTATTCGCATTCGCATTCGACACACCGCCATTCGCGTTCGCATTGTTGTACCCGCGATAGACCACACGGCCTATTGGGAGACGCCGCCTTTCTGATACAAAGGTAAGCAATATCTTCACAAACCAAACAAAAACGAATATGGCCACTTCAAAAATCGACCGGCTTCGCCGGGAATATTTTGCTACGCTCACGCTTTAACGCTTTGGCTTACGCTTTTTCGCTTAACGACTTATACGCCACGACGCTCGACGCTTTGACAAGTTTTCCGCGGAAGGCCAGACGCGAGCCGACACTCGTGCTCGCATACGTCACAACGTTACCCGCATCCGCACTCGACACACCGCCATACGCGTACGCATAGCTGTACCCGCGATAGACCACACGGACACTTCCTGTATTTATATAATACATATCACAGTAGTCTGTCGATGACGATCCGTTTACGCTTCCTACCGGTATGACAGCCATATATTTCCCATGTGCCACGGCTGTAATCCAAAAATTGCTGTTCGTCATGCCTTTTATGAATATTTTTTCACCGTTCGGAAGCCAAATCCTCCATTTCCCACTGTTCCCGCTGTCGTTCGGCAAGTCAACACCGTCCATCATGTCATATTTATGGCCATAGATATCCTCATATCCAAGGCAACATATATTGTTTACCTGTATGACAGAAGGTGCCCCATATTCGTCAACAGTCTTATACCAAGCATATTGGTGGACCACTCCGTCTATGACAGAATTTGTCACTTTGGGGTTTATTTTACTCGCGTCTTCATATCCGATAGTATCTGTCATTCCATAAGAGGCCGTTCCTCCGGTTGCGCGGTTGTTCGTATGCTGTCCTCCACCACATTGGTCTTGGCTGTCCCGGCGACCATATTTTGCGTAAAATAAGTTTGCAATACGGAAATGCATCAAGGCATCTATCTGCTGCATGCCCCTTTGCTGGCTGTAATAATGGAAATCTGTCCAATTCATATTAGACGCTGTATTTCCGCTCGTAATGCAGGCCCGGAGTTTTGTTCCGACTATACTGCTTCCGACAACGGCGCATAGATGCTCGTCATTGGCAACCCAGTCCGGTTCCATGTCCTCAATCTTGTCACTGTTGCTAAGCACCACACAATCGAATTCTGCCGTATTCAGGATTGAGAAATACAGGAAGGCGGCTCCTTCCGGCACATCGCAAACAAGATACATACCGGCCTCGAACTTGCATGATAATGTCGGAACGATAACCGAACTGACAATGGAACTGTCAGCACCGACGAACAGCGAGCCGACAAGGTTGCTTCCGGGTACGCTTGGGAAACGGACACGCTTGTAACCAGAAACGGCCACCTTGCAGACGGAATAGGTACTGTCGGTGCTGTACGAATTCTCCAGCGTGTCTTTTCCTGTCATAATCTTACGGCCGGACTGCAATCCTCCGCTTGACTTGATATCGTCAAGAGTCAGTACATCCACGGCCGGACGTTCCGGCATGTCCTCCGGTCCGTTGGAGCTGTAACAGCTGTAATGCTTTCCTCTCAGGTAGTCATTGATACCCTTACTCCAGAAGAACGGCTCGTACATCATCCAGTCGCCTTCGGTTCCGTCCAGCTTTGCCGGTGTTCCGTCCGAATACTTGTTGCTGTCCATGTCATCCAGAGGATAATAGGTCATCTCGCCGTCAGTATTGTTCACTGCGGTATCTGTATTTGCTATGTTCACCTGTCTGGAAGTCGGAACTTTGGTGACCTTGGCCAGGACACGGTGACGCTGGCCCAATATGGACGTGATATGACCGCTCGGCACATAAGTGTTACCGTATTTGTACCCAGTCTCATTGTCGAGGTTGCTGATATTCGCATCATCGGCAACGTCATCATCGAACTCTATCATCGTATATTCCGGCTGGCGGATGTTCAGCTCATCGAAACGCTCAGCGTACTTGCTTATGGTATCCTCGTCCAGATACTTCGTCAGGCGGTATGTGCCCACAAGCTTGCATCGTGAGTTCGTGGTATTTCCGCTTGCATCGATACCGCCGAGGCCGGCATCATACCATTGCTTGAGGTCACTTCCGTCACCTTCAAGCTCTATACCTGTAATACGGACGTATTTCAGTGCTCCCCCCAAGGCAAACAGTTCCTTGAAGGCGGAAAGACCGTTGATAAGCGCACAGTTCTCAATCCAAAGTCCGATAAGGTTGGACTTCCCCTCAAAGGTGATGGAATTCCATTTCAGATACTGCATAGAGCGCAGAATCAATGTCTGGAAATTGGCCGGGATACGCAGCTTGTTGAGGACGGCACCTTCGGCAAATGTAATTGTTGCCAGTTTTGTGCATCCGGACGCGTTCACTTCTTCCAGACGGTTGCATCCAGACAGGTCAAGGCTCGGAAGGTTGGTGTAGTTGACCACCTCCAGCTTGCGCAGCATCGGTATCTTCGTACCAAGAACCAGCTCTGTCAGAGCGTATGTATTTGCGCTGCTGCCAAGGATAAGCTCCTCAAGAACCGGAAGTGTCGGAAGGCTCATGTCGGTAAAGCCACCCCATGCGGAAAGGTCCAGTTTCTTCATCCATTCACCTCCGTATAAATGGAAGATGGTTCCGATGTTGGCCGTCTGCCCGTAGGTATAGCTCCATTGCTGGTCCTTCTTGACGGCATCATGCGTCATGGTGTCACTTTCGCGCCTGAACTCGAAGTAGAAGTCACGTGCAGGAGTGGCCTTGACGGTCGCACCGGCCGCGCTGTTTCCTTTGAAAGAAATATCGGTGGCCGTATATTGTCCGGCACTGTATCTCGCGTCAAAAAGCCCCATACGGTTGCTTACCCACCAGTGGCGGTGTGACTGTCTGCTTCCCTGCATGGCTTCCAGGTAGGAATATTTCACGTTGTTCACCGTTCCGTCCTGGTTGACCTCAACTCCTATGGTCTTTGGCTCCACATACTTGTTCAATGCATCGAGGTTATATATGCGTTCGCAGAACTTCGCGCTCTGCTCGTCGTCGAACATGGCGAAAATGGTACTGTTGCTCATACGCTCCCTGATTCGTTTATAGGCCGCCGCGAGTTCGTCCGGGAACTGCTCACGCAGGTTCTTCCAGAGGACGCTGTCATGTCCGGCATAGGCGTACACGGTCTTGTCTTCCGTTGAAAGCTCCGGATCGGTCGTGTTCTCATCCACATCCCAGGAATATTTCAGACGGCCGTCGTTGCGCACACCGAGGATGGTATCGCAGTCGTAAAATATCATGTAGGCCAGTGTCTTGTCCTTGTCCGGGTCATACCAGAAGGCCATCATCATGTTCTTCACTCGCTGGTCAACGCATCCCATTATGTCCGTAAACATGTAATAATCGCACAGGTAATCGACATCAAACCAGTTGGCCAGCTCCGCCTTGAACTTCGCACCGTTATTCTGTGTGCTCTTTACCCATTTCACAAGTGGTTCAAGGTATTTCGGCTTCCGGGTTCCCGCCTCGTACTCCGCGTTGATGTCGTCATCGTCCGGGAAGCGTGCCTCAAATACCTTGAGCCAGTTCGGCGTTCCGTCCTCGCCCTTCGTGTCAAAGTCGTCGTCAAGGAACATGCCCATCGGGTAGTCATTGTTCAGAAACTCCCAACACTCGGTAGGATTGACGCCGCCAAACTTCTCGGTCACCCATGCCTGGTCGTGATATCCGGGTATGTCGCAAAAGCCAAACACGGCTTCTGTGGACTTGTCGTTATTGAAATTGAACTTGCCAAGAAACTGGGGAGTTTCGTCCAGGGTACCTCGGTAGAACAGGTAACATGGTTCACCGTCTATTGTCGTACGGACATCATATTCATATTCTTCTGAACAATGGGCCTGCGCCGGGGTAAGCTCACCGGCAGCTGTAAGGACGTTCTGTACCAACTTGGCCATACCTGTGTTATGGGATGATGAGGATTCGGCGAAGTCGGCCTTCAGGCAGAAACAGTCAACCGGTGCCGCTTGTTTCTGCGTTCCAGACGCAGGACGGAAGGAGTATTTTGCCGTTTCCTGCAATGTGCCTCCCACGCCCTGCTCGTCACAGCCCAGATACAGGTCACCGGCCACCTTGGACGCATTCTTGAAATAAATACGGTAGTTCTTTATCGGATAGGCGAGGGATGAGGTCCCCTGCAGACGGATACAGCCTCCCACGCAACGGAAATTCAAATCTTGTTTGCCCTTCACGACACAAAGCATTTCGGTCACGTCATACTTCGGGTCCTTGTCATTGTTGACCGCCGCCTGGAGCACTGTCGGTACTCCGTTGTCCTCACGGCCGGTAACGATGATATATCTCATGCCGTCCGGCACGCTGTCTACCGTCACGTTACCATTCTCGTCTATCACGTCATTGCTCTCGTAGAGGTCCAGCATATCGTCTGCGCTGTCCTGGTCTATCATATAAGTTTCCAAGACCTGCGAGTCACTAAGGTAAGTATCGTATGCACGCACAAGATAGACATCTGTCGTTGCACCGTCTGAACCAAGTTCTATGTATTCCGGGCTCGACTGGTATATGCTGTCGGATGTGGCTCTCTGAACGGAACCGGACATGATACCGTTGATGTACAGGTACACCATCTCCGTGTTCTGCTTTTCATATTCGGATGAACCGTCTGTACTCTTCGGAAAGCTCACGAAAGCCACCTCATAGACTTCACCTGCCGCCATCTTCATTGAAAGCGTGCTGTTTCCCTTTGTGGTCATCCTTGCCTCCTGCGCAGTGATCACAAAACCGGTACCCGACTTATCCACACACTTGATGACTTCAGCATCCTCATTAACGACCTCACTGACCTTGTATTTCACAATGAAAGCCATCGCGTTTGTCACGTTCTGCTCAGGCTGTTCCAGAGGCCTGTGCCGGATGGTGGCCCTTGCCGTATCCGTCAGACGAAGGGTATCGCCGGTCCATCCGTCACCGCCCCACTTGAATCCTTCGAACACCGTTTGAATTTCGTTATAGCTCCATTCCTCACGGTTGACGTCACTGTTGCTCCGTCCTTGGGCTGTAAGCTTGAGTTTCATTCCGTCTGTCGGCTCGCTGATGTTCAGGTCGCTCTTGGAGGCAATTAGGCGGAAATTATAGGTTGTCACGCCAACCACGATACGGCATTGCTGTTCGCCGTATTCAGAAGCCCGCAGCGTCAGGTTCTGTACCGTGAAAGGAACGGATGCGGATGATGCCAGCGTGTCACCGACATAGACATCCGCCCTTGTCGGGGTCTCTCGTGGATTGTATGCTGCGTATTGGAGCGTATAGCTGTCGTACTGCTTGGCTTGGATATAGGGAGTTGTCCCTTTTTCTATGACCGTACCGTCTGCATAGTCGAACCTTGCAGACACGACAGGCGTATTGTTCCCCGCTTCACGGATTCCTACGGCAAAAAGGATGCTGTTGGACTTGATGACACTCCCGTCTGTCAGCTCCAGTTCCACCACAAGCTGTACAGTATGGGTTCCATGTGTCAGATTGGTTGTCGAAATACTGAAGCTACCATTGGCCGTTGAGCTGGTGATGCTCCGGTCTTCCGTGTCGGTTCCGTTCACATAACAGCGCAAGGTTTTCGTTCCTGCACCGCTCAGGGCGTATGGTATGGACAGCGTCTGGCCGCGTGTAACGGCAGTGGAAATGCTGAACGAACTGCTCAGGGTAAGCTGAACCACGTTGATGCTCCAGGTCACCTGGGCGACCTGCATTTCCGCGCCTTCGCCGACTTCCACACGTACACGCACCGTGTTGGTTCCGACACCCATATATTTCGTGACATCTACCGTATTGGTACTTCCGGCAGAAATGTTTCCGGTGATGGTATTGGAGTTCGCGCCTTGTGTGACGGTCACGGTCACCTTTGCCGGGTTTCCAGTGCTTTCTCCTGTCGTTGTGTCTGTCTGGTCGTATGTGTAGGTCAGTTTTACCTCATCACCGGACTTCACCGTCTTGTTCGGGGTAACACGTGTCAGCACGACCTTTGTCGTGGCAACGGTTCCGCCGCCACCGCCGGTAAACATATCTGTAGTACCCATTTCTTCACCGTTCTTGTCGAGCATTGTAAACGAATAAGCCTTATCCGTACCTTCGCCAATTTCATTCAGTCGCAGACCTGCGACGTAGTTCTTGCTCTCCTCATTTATCTTTGCCGCTACAGCCTTTCCGCTTACGGCATTTGTGGAGTTCTCGTTAACTGCTTGGTCTACTTCAACAACAGGTATATCAAGGCTTACCTCGCCCTGTTCATTGGGCGTAAGGTCTGAACTTGTGGTGCCTTTCGTCACACGTATTTTCTTGATTGCATCACCGCCGCCGTAACGGTTCCAGGCTGACGGGGTCAGGAAAGACGAAATGTCCGTGCCTTCAAAACGGTAGTCGAGCCACTTTCCGGCTGACGCTTCAAAGGTTATCACCATGCCGGGCTTGCTGTCATCATCGATATCGGCATCGGCAAGAGCGGCCACGGCGGTATCCTTTGTGTAATAGCCGGAGCCGAGAGGGTGTAGCTGTGTAACATTGTAGAATCCGCTGCCAGAACCTCCACCACTGGCCTTTACCAAGTCACCCTCTTCCTCGCTCCAGACGTACAGTGTGTCACCACAGATATATGTTTTGCCCTTCAACACTGCACTGCGTGTATTGTCCAGAAACATGTCAGGGGATAAAATGCCGGATACGGACCAGCTGTTGTACAGTTTTCCTCCCACACTGTAGGCGAACAGCTTTTGGCTGTTTACATATACCACGCTTCCACCTGTCTGCTCGGTTGTCTGTGACAATATGGTGCCGCTGTCCACAAAGCCGGCGAATCGTGCTGAAGCACCGTTCATGGCGGCTTTGGCCGTATTCTCGTATTGCGCGGCAGCCTGCTGGGCCTTTTCTGCCGCATCGTTGGCTGTAGACGCTGCGGCGTCGGCTTTATTCTTGGCTTCCGTGGCCATTCCTGCTGCAGCGCTGGCGGACTGGGCTGCGGTGTTTGCGGACTGGGCTGCGGTGTTGGCCGTGGCCGCCGCGTCCGTCGCCGGTTTCTGAAGAAGCGTCATCGGTACGTTTACCAAGCTGCTTCCTTTAACACCGGGTAATGAATTCACTCCGTTCAATGAGGATACTGTTTCCAGTTCCTCCACACCCTGGCTTTCTGCCTTTATCGCATTGAGAACCTGTTGTATGTCTTGTTGGGATAAAGCCATATTATTCCTCCTTTCCGTTTAATGTATCGTATAAAGCATCCAGCAGTTGGCCCATTATATTGGAAACATCCTCTTTCGGAAGTCCATTCCCCGATTTCAATGAAAAGCCGAAAGTGCCGTCAGGACGGGCATTGAAACTCCCGCATATATCAAGTCCATTATAAACGTAACCAAGCATTTCATTGGGTATGTTATCGTTGTAAGTTATAGTGAACCGCGCGGTAGCGGAGCCTGACTTCATTTCTCCCTTTTTCAGAATTTCCGTTATTTCCATAATTATATTCCTCCTTCTATAATTTCATAAATCTGTCCGTAACCTCCGGCTGTCAGACATTCGCCACATACATCCTTTACAAGTGTGGCTTCCTCCGTGGTTATATCCAAATTCCCATCGTTTTGGATAATACGCTGGCAAAGGACGTAAGCCTTGAACTTGTCCTCGCGAGATACCGGCTTATCCTTCCCGTAATTGAACAGGGCCTCCGCTACGGCGGATGCGATATTTTGTCCGGCAAGCTCGACTCCATCATAATTTTTGAACTTTCTGTTAAAATCCACTTTCATATTTTTCATTCTTTAAAGTTATTCTCCTGTATATCCGACAATGATTCCTCCTCTTACAATGAGTCGTATCTTGTCCAAGTCCGGATTCTGAGACGCGCCGTCCCCCCAATCCACACCGTTGTAATAGGTAAAAGTTCCGTTCGAATTTCGTTGGGTTATGTACCTGAATCCTTTGGAGGCACAATATTCACTATCCAGTTCTCCTCTCACACTTGTTGGACCTACGAAAAATCCGGCGTATGTCATATCGCTTCCTGGATATGTCAATATACCCGTTGACGCGTATATCGCAGCTCCTCCAGAATTTGATCCAACTGTCTTTACGCCAAATCGGCCTGTTGTAGATGCGTCGAATGAGATATCAACTACTCCGTCCGTATTGGATGATGAGACTCCTAACTTCAGTGACCTGGAATCTCCGCCAAAGTAATCGTTTGCTTTCCAATGAAGGCGCCCGCTATCTATTGTAAATCCTCCAACACGCGCTCCTTGAGCGTCTATTCTATTTACTTTGATATAATCAGTATTCAGATATCCTCCTACAATGATTGTGCTTCCAAGTTGTGCGGCCTCTACGGAATCCACATAAGCCAATTTGCCAGCGTCCGATGAATTCATTTTTCCATCTATCAAATTGCTCAAATCAGCATTAAGCAAATCCTTTGCTATATTGTTTTTATAGGCCAAAGTCCCAAGACTGGAAGAGTCAGCTTTCCCATTAATGGTATCTTTCAACGAGGAATTGAAGGACTCGAAGGTTACAGCACCTTTTAGGTCTATCTGGTCGGCGCGTATTTGTGCTTTTGAAATCAATTCACCGGCCTCATTTTCTGTAATGAAGACAGAAATGTCTGCTTGTTTTACTATATTACTGTCATTCTTTACTTCCTGTGCGAAAAGTCCGGCAAAACTTGTCACCTTTACATAATTCCCGAAATTTTCATTAATTGCATCAATGGCTCCGGAGAAATCAGAGGATGTAACAAGGCCGGCCATATTCTTTAATTGACCGTTTTCATCAAAATACTGCGACATCAGTTTGTTGTACTTTGCTGTTGTTACAATGCTCGATGACTCGATGACATTGCCGTCCTTGTCAAAGTTGGCGGCTGCTATCTTCACCAGCTTCTCAGACTGTTCAAACAGCGTCTTGTACTTATATGCCAAGGCTTCCGCACGGTCGGTACTCAACACCAGCATGTACAGGTATATCTCACCGGTAAAAGACAGCTTGAAGTCGCCCGTTCCATTCCATAGTCCGGAATTATTGAATATCTGATATCCGTCCGTCACGCCCAGTTCGCCATCGTAGGAGAACTCGTTGAAGTTCTCGAACCCGGTTTTGTCCAATCCCTCGAAATTGATTGTCAGCCGTCCGGATTTTGCCACTCGGTAGAAGAAGCTCAGATAGACAGCCTCCGGCTTCTTCTGTCCTGCGTCGTTCACATCTGTGTAGTCAGGAATAAACCGGAAGTTCTCATGCTTCTGAAGGATATATTTGTTCCTGATATATACAGTAGTACGCCCTCCATCGGTCTTTACACAAGCATAATTGGTCTTATCGGACAAAGGTGCGCCGTTCGCCCATATCCACTTGCTGCCTAAAAGGAAGAAGGTAGCCTCGTTTTCGGTGTCCCACTTGTTCATACCTTCCCCGAAAGAGGCATTGTCCAGATAACTTCTATCTTCAGTAAAGTCCTTTCTAAGCCCCTCCACGGCACTTTCTATCTTACCCTCTGTTATTTCAAACCGTGTCAGGATGTCTTCGCCGGTAGTAAGGACGAATGTACCCATCAAGTACACATTATCACCGTACAGGCCGTTCCCGTGGGGCTGGTTGTTTGCCGGGAACCTGCTGTCACTGATTCCGTCAAGATTGCCAAGACGGACACGTAGACATCCGTTGAAGTTCTTTTCGCATACACCGTCCAGAACATCCACCCGCGGCTGCCCGTCTTCGGTGGCCGCAATGGAAATCAGGTTTTGGCGTAGACGGTTCTGCGTGTTTCCCATCAATACACATTCGTCTCCTTCCTTCGGTTCCACACCACCAAACTCTCTGACGGGTATAGTGATGCCATTCCCGTCAGACGAAGAGATTTCTACCCAATATCCTCGCAGGGATGCGCCGGTGAACTCTGCGCAGCGCATTAGGTCGTTAGCCACGAACTCATTGTCCTGCTCGAATGTGATTTTATAGTTGTCTCCGTCCTTCGCTACAGTCTTTATTTTACCGCTGGCCGCACTGACGACAAACTGGCCACCTATACTGCGCACTTTCTGTATAAGCATTTCAAGTGCTACCAGTGTCTGCCGGATAGTCACCTTGTCAATCGTCAAGTTGCTCAGTCCTGTCAGTGCGTCCATCCACAGCTTCCATCCTTCTCCGGTCATTCCGTCCACGAACTTCACCGAGCGAAGCAGCTCTCGGACGACAGCAGTCAGCCATTCGGCGTTTCCGTCACCGTCCACAGTCGCCCCGCTTTCCCCAGTGTTATAGTGTCCGAAGTCTGCACCTTTCAGAAAGTGAATCTTTTCCTGTGCGCTATCTTCTCTTTGTTTGCTTATGAATTCTTTTATTGACCGTAACGCTGAGAAAACATTGCTATCAGAAGGTGATATGGAATCATTGACTTTAATGACATATACACCACTTCCACCGCCACCTGTATAGGTATGTCCTTTATAGGTAAGTGCATCCACCTTGTCCTCGATTTCTCCGATACGTGAATAAGGCATGCTCTCACCAATCGTATAGGAAGGTGCATCCCAAGGAATGTCCAAGTTCATTTCCCATCCCAATACACGTGAGATACGTCCGCTTTCAAAGTATGTGTCATCTACAAGGTTAATGCGTTGGCCAAACTCGAAAGTCCGTGCAATCGGGTCTTCATGTACCCAGTCACTCATTAATGTAGTAGGGTAGGTACCGTCGTCCTTCTTAACCTTGTCGGCATACTTCTGCGCCTTTTCCTTCAGTTCCTGTTCGGCAATTTGTATGTATTGGTCTGACACTAAACGAATATCGAATCCTGACAGAACATATTCGTCACCATTTTCCGGACAAATAACCTCGTCGGGTAGGGGACGACCGTAGTCTTCATTTCTAACAATCTCCCATAGCTGCTCTCCTCTGGTCTCATCTTTTGGTTTAGGATTGAATATTACCCCGAACTCCATGCCGTTCAGCTTTCCGGACTGGAATCTGATTTTCAGTTCTTGACCTTCGATGATATATTCTTCTTTAAAATCAATACCGATATCTTTATACCTGTAATAAGTGACTTCCTCTTTTGTCCCGTCTTCGTTTTCTACCTCTTCGGTGCGGGTATGAACATCAGACAAAGTACCAACACGCCGTGGATAGACATCGTCGAAAACAACCACGTCCTCGATGGCTTCTTCCTGCGACATTCCTTCGTATGCGTCAATGTAAGGGGTTCCAGAAGGGAGCATAAGCCGTTTCTGAACTACACCGTTCACCACGGCCTGTTCGTCGGTCGGACGATAATTCGTGGGGATATTCTTCGTTGAACCAAAAGCATAGATGCGGGTGGCATAAGTGCCCTGACTTTCGCTGCGGGTGATGGCCGACGCTTCGATACCACGCTCGATTTTAACGGCATCTCCGAACTCATTTCGCCCAAAATGAATCACGTTGTCCGTTATCCAGCAATCACAGTTCCACTTATCCTCACCCGCCATAGAAAACAAGGCATCCAACAGGTTCATATTGTCGTAAGTCATCGCCACTGCCTTATTCTCTACAGAATCGTCTATGCTGAATGTAAAATCTGTTCCTTTATAGGTATATCCTAAAGCCTTTAGATTACGAAGAAACACACCAAGTTGTACATCAAGGGATGCAGTAAGAGACCATGACGCTTCATTTCCTGCATGCTCCGCCGTGTACTTGAAAATCTTGTTCTTCCACTTCCAGTAGTAGGCGTTCATCTGAAGCTCGTAGTCATACCCTCCGGTGGAAGAGTTATAGGTCGGCTTCTGAAGGTCGGTTATCTCATAGATTTTCGCCAGCTTTCCGCCGAGTGATTCATCCAATACGCCGGAAAGGTCCACGTAGTCACCCAGCTTGAAAGGAATGGGAGAGGGCACCGAAAATGGGAGGATGATATAGTCCTCTTTCATCAGTGTAAACTTCCCCTTGGCCCCCTTGTTGATGGAGGTGGAAAACCTTGTCTTCCCGGATATGTCCTTAATTTCAATCATACCTCCAAAGTTCATAAATAGAAAATGGAAGCCCTAAAAATCAGGACTTCCATTTGAAACAATAAAGGGAATGTTTGTTATTCGTTTCTGTCCATCGGATTCGGTTCCTCGAACTTGCTCGAAATCTTACCAAAACAGCGGTCCAGACTCAATCCATAAGAAACACTTTTACCCAGGTAAACCAGCTTGTAAACCTCATTTCCGAGTACCGGAACCTTTATATTCACTGCTCCTTTCTCCAGCTCTGCCTGAAAGGCTTTCTTCTTGATTCGGTAATCACTTTCCGAACTGCCTTCAATGGTGAACTGGAGAGTGATTTCGCGCGAGTCCACTTTTGCATTGTCTGTTATCACACGTTTGCCATGTTCCAACCGGCTTTCATTCTCAATGTAGTCTTTCATTTCATTGAACCCGTCAATGGAATCGAGGAAACTGTCTCCCATACGGATGCCCCAAGTAGAGAAAGCGTCTTTCCCATTGATAAATAAATCTCCTGTCATAGTCTTGCTGTATTACGTTTCACTTCGGCGATGTCAGCCTGAATCTGCTTGATTGGTTTGACAATTTCGCCCGTGTTCTCTCTGATTTGTTGCAACTCCAGATAGGAATTGGCCAGAATGGTACGTGTCTCGTCGGCAATGTTGTACATTCCAGTTGCCTGTGCAGTCAAGGCACTGATGGAACCTTGCAGTTCCGTGATGGCCATCGTCTGTTGCTGCTCTGCTGTCTCTATCCTAAGATTTGACTCATACACGGCAGTAAACCGCCCGCTCAGTTCCCCGGCATCCTCGTGCGTCATTTCTGTACCAAATCCTCGGCTGGAGGCAGACTGCTGCTCGGAGGAAGAGCTATCCCATCCCATAGCCTGCATGATGGCATTACGCTCAGTTAAGGCATCACTGACCATCTGGTCCCATTGTGATTTTAGGTCGCTTTGTTCTGAACCGGACAAAGTACCGTCCGTCATTGAGTTTGAAAAGTTCTTGTACCACGTTTTCAAGCGGCTTGCATAGGTCTCTGACATCATGCTTTCCACCACAGCCTGCTGCATCATCTTCTCAAAATCTTCTGCAAAGTCCTCTGCATCTGATTCCATGTCAAGTAGTTGGTTTTTGAACTCATCCCGGATATTGTCAAACGAGGTGTCGGTCAGCTTTTCGCGGTAAGTGTCCTCCAGTTCATCGAGCTGCTTCCAGTATTCAATGTAGCTGTCCATATACTGCGAAGCGTTCTGATATCCATCATCGGCGTATTGCTTGATTTTTGAGTAAAGGTCAGTGGCGTTGTTGGACACGTTGTACATCTGCTCACTGGTCAGGTTCCAGAAATCACCGGCATTTTTTACAGATACTCCTGCTGCATCACTGACACGTTTCCAGTCTTCGGCAGACATAGCGTCGTTGATTTTCTTATTACTTGAATGTGTACCACCGATTCCAAGGAAACCATTGCTGTATGCAGCTGCAGAGCGTTGCATCATCTCTTTTGTATTAGCCATCTGCTCCTCGATATTCTTCTTCTGCTGCTCGTAAAGTCCAGTTGCATCGGCGACAGCACTTTCGTCCATCTTATCAGCCAGATTATCGAGAGAGGCTTTCAAATCTTGATTGGATATAGTTAGCCTTTCCAAATCGTCTTTCAAATAAGGGTCACTTTCCTTATTTCCGATAAGTCCAAAGGTCAATGTGTCCCATATTCCACCAACGGCCCTAAAGACACTACCGAAAAGACTGTCAACAAACCCATCAAGCCCCTGCGTTCCGATAGTATCCAGTAAGGAAAACGCGGCTCCAATGATTCCACCAATCTTACTTCCTGCCTCTGTGAAAACATCAACAACATCACCGGCCAAGTTTCCGATTTGAGAAAGGGAAATTTCAGAGTTTGAGCCAAGCTGGGTAATTACATTCGACAAAGCTATAAGATTGCTTGTCGTTTTGTCCGTTGATTTCTGCACATTGGTTTGAGCGTTCTGCTGTCTCTTCTGGGCATCGTTCAGTTTCTTCGTAGCCGCTTCCTTTTGCGCATCCGTACCATTCTTCATGGCTTCGTTGTATTCCTCTTGGGCTTGTGACAGTTCTTCCTGAGCCTTGGCAAGTTCGCTTAACTGTTCAGGTAAATCGGCCAGCAATCCGCCTTTGTCGATGAGGGTTGACTGGATGTTGTTCAATGCCTCGTCAATGACCTTCTTCTGGTCAACGGCCATATTCTTATACTCTTCCGAGTTCTTGAAATCTCTAAGCTGCTGCTTTACCTTGTTCAAAGACTCTTTGGATACCTTATCCAAATCACCGAATACAAGTTCCCAGTTGATACCCTGTTTCAGCTTTTCAAGATCAAGAGAGGAGAGTGCCTTTTCCATCTCTTTCTGAAGTATGTCTTTGTCTCCCTGAGTAGTGGCCTCTGATATTTTACGGGTGTACTCATCGGTGATAGCCTGTCTTTTTTGCATGAACGTGCCGTAGTTTTTCAGATATCGTTCGTTGGCCTCGATTGCAGCCTGATTTTCGATATTCGTAATTGCGGCCAGACCTTTTTCACGTGACTGCATGGCATTAGACGCACGATTCCCTAATACTTCCCGCTGTTCAGACGTTAGCTTTCCACCTTGTGCATCTTCCCATTTTTTACGTTGCTTCTTAATTTCGTCGATTTCTTTCTGGTAATCCAGCTCAATCTGTCTACGCTTCTTTTCAGAACCTTCTTCCATCAGGTTGATTTCATCCTGCTGATTAGCTCTTATGAGTTGTAGAAGTTCATCGGAAAGATTTTGCTGGCTATCTACTACCTTCTTGTTTCCTGATTTATGGCTGACACCGGTAAGTGTCTCCAAGGTCTTTTCTGCACTCTGCAAATCTTGTTCCTTTGCCTTAATAGCAGATTCTACAGTCTTACCAGTCTCTGCCTGCAATTTTCCGCTTCGAAGGTCGGCAATCTCTTTTTTGAGTGTCTTGATACGTTGGGTAGCAGATTCGATTTCTACTGATATGGTAGACTTCGGTAAATCCTTCTTTTCGATATCTACTGAAGATTTTAAGCCATCAACGCCAAACCTTTCACGAGCTAACTTATCAAGTTTCTCTGTAGATTTTATAGCATTGAGAATATTGGCTATATATTGTTCTACTGCACGATTTACAAACAGACCTCCTTTTCCTGCAACCTTATCCAGTGCAGCATTCGTATCCTTGTCAAGTCCAGAAAGATTAAATGTACCGTTGATTGCTTTAACACTTCCTTGAAGAATGGAATTTCTTATCTTGGTATAGTATTTCGAACCTTCTTCATCACCTAATTTACTGATAAGTCTATTCTGTATTTTAGATAGATTCTCGGACATAAGAGAATCAAGTTCTTCTGTCTGTGTAGACTTGAACTTCTCGTATTGTCTGGCCCCGTATGACTTCGTGATGGCATCAGTAAGCCTGTTGTAAGCCTGTTCAGTAAGACCTACCTTCTCTATTTCTTCATCCAATCCGTCATAATATTTAGAGAATCCCTTAACAATCTTGTCTTTGACCTCATTGTACTCATCGGTACCCTTTGTCAACGCAGATAATTCTCCCTTGAGCTTTGCCAGTTCTCGCTGCTCTGACAAGGAAGCCTTTTCAGATTCAGCTAACGCTAAATTCAGTTTTCCTTGTGACGTTGTTGCATCATCAGCATTCTTAGAGAACATATACACGGCTGTACCTATTCCTACCAATGCAGCCAATAGAGTGACATATACATTCGATTTTGCTGCAAGGTTGAAAGCCTGTTGTGTAGCGGTGGCCAGCCCCAATTCCTTTCTGTACATTCCTATCAAACGGATACTTTCAACGAATCCGACCGCCTTCTGCGCTACGGCTGCGGTAATCAACGCGGCCTTGTACGTTCCGTAAGCTGCAATCAGTCCGCCCATAATAGACAACACATCATCAAGACTTTCCACCAAGTCCTCGGCTGTACCGATGCCAAACTCAAAAACTTCCTTATACTTGTTCCCGAACTCATTCATTTTCTGGAAGAGGGTATCTTCGATATTCGACAGTCGCTGGGGCCACGTCCCGGCGGAACTTTCCATAAGGTTGGCAAACTTTCCTCCTTCGGATGTCATGTTTTTGAAGGCCTGTTCAACTTCCTTAAAGCCGACCTTACCTTTCTTCACAAGTTCACCTACCTGGTCTTTGGAAACTCCTAATACCTTGGCCAGTTCTTCGTAGATTGGAATACCTCGTCCGGCGAATTGACGGATATCTACGGTCATGGCCCGTCCTTGTGTTCTCAATGTTCCATACAGATAAATAAGCTGCCCGATAGGAATCTGCAATCCGGAAGCCACATCTCCAAGCATAGAAAGTTCATTCACGACATTATCGGCCGAGGAACCGTATGCCAAAAGCTGTTTTGCTCCAGTCGCCACATCGTCAAGATTGAACGGTGTTTTGGCCGCGAACTGGACAATATCGGCGATGAGCTGGTCTGCCTTGGATTTGTCCTGAAGGATGGTTGAAAGGGCTACCTGTAACTGCTGCATCTTTCCGGTTGCTTCAATCACATCGGAGCCGAATTTTTTTATTGCCACCAATCCACCGATTTCAACGGCTGTACGCTTTAAAGAATCCGTCAGGGATTTTACTATCTCATCAGCATTATTCGTTCCATTGGCAAACTCCTTGTACTCCCTTGTAAGTTTTCGTACTTCAAGCCTATTCCTTGCCTGCTGATCCTGTAATTCGCCAAGGGAATATCTCTGCTCGTTCAAAGCAGATTTAGCCCGGTTCAGTTCAGCTAATTTAGCTTTTGAATTAGGGGAATACTTACCCATCTTTGAATATTCATCAGACAGACGTCTGACATCATCCTGCGTATCACGGATGATTTTCCTTTGTTTGATGATTTCCTCTGTCAGTTCATCGGAGGCCTTTGACGCGGAATTGAGTTTTTTCTTAAGGTCATTCTCCATCACAGCACCAGCCTTGGCCGCCTCAGTCACCAGCCCCATCATCTGTTGGCGAGCAGACGCCAGTTGGGTTTCCAAAGCCTTGGCGGCTGCGGGGGATTTGTTTACGTCCATCTTTTTGAGTTGGGCTTCCAACTTCTCACATTCCTTCCTCAGACGGATAACCTCATCATAATCTGAACTGACTTTAAAATATAGTGTAGCCATATCTATTTCTTGTTCCTTCTTCTGCGTGAAGCCATATCCTTACCGCTTACCTTATTAACTTTCGTTCCGGTAACAGTGTGAAGCTTGTCACGCTGCATTAATACTAAGTTCCTGTATGGTATCTCGTAAACTACTTCACGGTAGGACAGATGCAAATTTTCCATGAACGATGCAATCTGACCGAGAAGTGTATCATTCCCTACAGCCTCGGTTTCGCTGCCAGCAGGCTTACGTTCCTCGCTAAGCTGACAGCTTTGAGAAAAACCTTTGAGTCAATCATGGAAAGTGCCTCTTCCAGGGCATCTACATTTTCCTTATATGTCCCTTTCGCCAGCTCAACACCCAGACTGTCATTACCTACAATGAGCCATGATAGTGCCTTGCTGTAAGCCTCTGACTCACCAAGAGACAATAAAACGTCCTTTAAATTTTCAGCCTTTTGTACGCCTGACAGATGGGAGATTGCCCCGGCCAGTTTGTGGACAGTAGGAGGGTAGACCGTGTAGGCTTTTCCGGCAACAAACACCGTCCTAAAATCACTTCCGATAATGGATTCTGATACTATTTTCGCTCCTTGATTCATTCTGATAAAAAATTAAGGGGTAAGCCATAAAGCCCACCCCTGTTATGGAATACAATCTATACCTATTGGATAGGCATTACACGCCAGCTGTTACCTCTTCGGAATCGAACCAGTATTCCGGAGAAACTTCCGAATTTTTCGGCTCCAACTCCACAGCACTCACTGGAAGCCCAATGGCTTTGTCCGTTGTCGCTTCGCGGGCACCGATGTCAGCACGGGGAATGACGCAATACTGGTCGTCTTCGGTCAGGGAAACAATCAGCTTCTCAATTTTCACCTTGCCCCTTGCACGCTTCCAACCCTTGTCGGTATTGATGACTTCACCTCCCATAAGGTCTTTCTTCGTTGGATAGTCGTACTCACCAATCGTAAAGTTAACAGTCACGTCGCCCATTTCCTTATCACTTCGATAGGTCTGATTCGTGAGCTGGTTCTTGTAGTTCGTTCGGCTCGCTTCCGCTTCTTCGAGCGTCCACGTATCTTGGTGGATATTCTTTACCTCTTTCAAGGTTTCGCCCTGCAAAAGAGTGTACAAAGCCTGTCCGGTCAAATCTTCTACTATAGCACTTGTCTCACCATACCAAAGTTTCTTGATGTTTGTGGCTGTGATTTTCTTTGCTTCTGCCATATTATTTCACATTTAAAATTTCAAACAAAATTCTTACATTCACATAGTGACACTTTAAGGCTGTGTCCTCCTCGGTTCCGATTGTGTCGATGGAATAATGATAGGTAGTACCGTCATAGCGTCCGGTTACGCCATCAAACCGTTCTTGAGCTTGTTTTTCCAACTCGTTCAGCCGGATGGTGTTGGCTTCGCCTTCCTTCATGTCTGGAACGCAAAGGTTCACCTCAACAAAAGACTTCTTCCAGTATGTCTCTGGCTGCTGCTTTTTAGCATAAATGACAATCCTTTCTGACTTCATCGGCCCCGTCAGTTTCTTGCCATGGGGAACGATGGATATGCCGAAAGTCTGGCAGTCACGGTAAAGTATGTTCGCTATGTCGGTGGTTACTATCATTGTACAATCTCCCAATCTTCTGCAAATACATCACTGATGGATGGCACCCACGAGTCTGCACGTCCGGTATTCTCGTTGTAGATAAGGCACTGGCTTGTGTAGTCAATGAAGCCCTTTCCCTTCAGAATAAGGTCTTTGGCTGATTGTGGAAGCGACTGCATTTTTGGAATGACATCGCTATCAATATGCGCCGGAACTTGCTTTACGACAAACAATCCTTTTCCGTTCCATCCTGTTCTTCGGATAGCACCTCCTTGCTTTAGCACTTCGATTGCGTCTCCAAACGTCATGTTTTTGCGTTCATCATCAACCTGTCGATATGCTTCTTCAAATGTTTTTGCAGGTGTCCAGCCCTCGCGACCATCTTCATTTACAAGATATCCTGGTTCATTTCCTCCGTGCATTTCTCCGTCAAAAACATACGGATTGCGTCCTGTTATTGCAATATACTCGCCTAATGTCATAGGCATTGCTTCTACTTGTTTTGTTCCAATGTATTTCCTCATTTTATTTCCTCCTTCAATCGTTTCTCAGCAAACAGGACTGCGCCAGTCAGGACTTCGTAGCCTTTAGATTCCACGAACGAGGCGTATTCAGCTTCATTCCTTAACTCCAATCCATTATCCTGAACTGAATACTTGTTTGACTTACGGAGCGTTCCGGTCCGGTTCTGATAACTACCGTTCTTTACAGCATAATCGACAGCTTCCTTTCCGACCTTATCCTCAACGGCTTTCACTTCGGCATAACCTTGGTCGAAAAAGCTATCAACGTCCGAGAAATCAAACTTTACAGCCATATTTCTGAGTAACCAAAATAATTCGTATTCTTTACCATGTAAACCTTGCCAGTTCCCCGGATATTCTCACCGTCCATACATCTGATTTCATCACCAGCCTTCAGAGAGATTTTCTTCTCACAAACTACGTGATAGTTCGGTCGGTACACCTCGCCGTTCTCCGAAGTAAACTCCTTGGTGGAGTTATCATCACACCGGCACTTGCACACGTCCTGCCAGCTTTCCCCACCGGTACCGGGAATGGACCGGCCAAATTCGTCTGTTTTCATCGGAGTTGTTACCTTAACTTGTAATGTATGTGGAGCGAATATCATAGGAATCTGACTTTAGGTTTATCTGACAGCGTGTCTTCAAGACCGTACTTCTTACACAAGAAAGAGTAATATTCCTTCAAGCCCTGAATATTCCAGGACATAGAGAAACCGTTCTCGCTGATGGAAGTGGCACGGAGTAATAGTGAGGGGATGAACTTCGCCATAGCCACCGACACAAGTCCGATGTTTGACGGGCCCATCTCATCCTCTCCGCTTATTTCTGAAGACAGACTTATCTCCAAAAGGTCAGCCTCCGACAAGTTAATGCCGAAGGTCTGAAACTTCTGTGATATGTAGTCGTTTACTGTCATCCTACTTGGCTTAAATCGGCAATCGCCATCTTATTTGGAATCTCGATATTTGGAATAGCCTCCATTCCGTATTCCATGAAACGGCCTTCAGAGTTACGATAGGACGAAATGAACATTTTACCACCTTCCGCATCGATATAAGTACGTCCCGGAATACGGTCCACCATTTCATACGGTCTCTTCCACTTCATCGTACCAAGCTTCTTTCTTGGATCAAGAGCAGGAAGGAACGAAATCTTATCGTCCGGAACAGCATTTACCATCTCGTCATCAGAGATTTGAACCCATTCCTCCTTAATACTGATTCTGAACGGAATATCCACAGCAGTAAGGTAACGGTTTACCATTTCTGTAGTGACCATATTCCCGGAGTTGAACTCCATATCACCGAATTTCATGGTATATTTTCCGATAAATTCAGCGGAAGAAGCGATTCTTTTATTGAACGTGTTACGGTTCATTTCGGCGGTAGCAAACGAATATCCCTTCACACGCAGCTTATCGACAAATTCCGTATAGAGCCATGTGATGATATTGTCTTTGTCACCGGAAGTGGCCTGCTTGGTATAGATAGGTAAAGAAATATCAGCAATTGAAACACCTTTCTTGTTCTCCTTGCCGTTGACCTTACATTTCCCTGTAAAGCGAAGACTGCCGAGCATTAGGTCGAACCGCTTCATCGGAGCAAGCAGGCACTGGCGTACATCATCCACAAGAAAGTTGACGATTTCATTCAGCTTGATGTCGCGTGCTTCCTGAGTACGTGCTTCATTGAACTCGTCAATCATTATCTGTAGACGCTCCAGACGGGTATCATCAATCTGATAGGCGTCACCCAGACAGGCAACTTCACCATACCCCTTAGACAATGCGTGACGCTTTCTGAGAGGCTTGTTTGCATATCGGTCGATTACGGTACCGGCAATGACCCCAACGACTGTGCCCAGATAGGTCTTGAACGTACCGTCTGGATTCGCCTTGTCATAGACAAGATAATCTTTCCAGAAAACCTTATCCATTTCCATCATGGAAACCACCGTACGGTCGATGACCGCCTTCATGATACGGGAGTCTCCGAAAATCATATCAATAGTAAGTAGCATTTCTCCTCCTTTCGTTAAATGAACATGAATCTGTCACCCAAAGCCGCCTTGTCCTCCTCAGTGAACGGAATATACAGGTCTTCTTCAAGTATGCCGAACACCCTTCCGACGAAAGCCACAGTCCTTTCATCATCAAGCTTTCTCCAACCGAACGATGCGAAGTTCGCCACATGCTTGGCTTCAGCCTCACTTGAGCTTTTAGCTTCCGGAAGGACAGTACCTGCTTCGATGGCTGTCTTGAGATTTTCTGTAGCAGTAATGAGGTCATAACCTTCATTTGAAGTGTCCACACTCTTTACGGTTATCACGTTTGTTCCGTCAGAAAGATACATGCCCGGTTTTACCAATTCACAGAACCTGTTCTTCTTGATTCTAATTTCCGCCCCTGTAGTCTCAGCTTTTTCAACTACTTTGACACGGATACATACATACGCCTTTCGCTCCTCCTTGTCACGGAAAAGCGGAGCGAGTTCCGGTAACCATCCCTTAGAAGGAAGGTTGCCCATATCTAAGTCCATACCTCCGTCATTCAAACGATAGATAGTGCTTTCGTCACACACCTCGTGTTCAACGGGCGGTGTGGCCGTATTCCATACAATACCTGCTCCCATAATTTACTTTTCTGTTTTTGATTGTTCAATTTCTTTCGTGCCTTTGTCGATAACAGATACCAGCGATTCCACGTCATCCTTCGGTTTCGTTTCTCCGTTTTCAGGAGGAACACTTTTCATTCCGGCATTCACGAAGGTCTGCTTGGCATCCTTCATAAACGCATCAAGGTCTGCATCGGATGGGATATTCAACATAGGCACAATCTTTTCCGAGATTCCATACTCCTTGGCCTTTGCCAAAATTTGCGCATTACGTACTTCGTGGGCACGCTCTGCCTTGAATGAAGCCAGTTCATCCGCAAACGGCTTGATGCCAGCGGCGATGCCATCGGCAATCATTTTTGCGATGTCCGTTTCCTGCGGCTTTGGAGGGTCATTTGGTTTCAGTGGTTCTGGTTTCGGAATCTCTATTGGCTTCCCGTCTTTCAGTCCATGCTTCTTCTCGTAGTTTGAAACAGCGGAAGTCTGAGCTTGTCCTGCACGGAAATCACCATAGTTTTGCATCACGTCCTGAAAAGAGATACCCTCAACGATGGAGGTCACCTTAGTTTCGTCCGTTACACCCTCTGCCTTTTTGGTGGCGATACGGGTAAGCGTGGCAGTGTCCACCCCAGCGAATTTCTGTTGCAGTCCTACCAAAATTTGTTCAAAGATTGTCATACCGTATGAGTTTTATTAATAATTTCATACGGTAAATTTACTTATAGAGAAAGGGAAGGGGAAATTTTAAGTATAACGATACGAAACAATTCAGAGAATGTTTGTTTTTAAGGGAAAAAGAAAATAGCGGCACCTCGAAAGACACCGCTACTAAATTCGTCAATATTTTAGATTTTCATCCGTATTCTTTGTACAATCCCCGTAATTTTTCTGACTGAATTGTTCTATTTTTCAGATTTACTACCAGCACTTTTGAGAGAGGAAAGCTGTTTCTGTTTCTCAATGTCGTTCTTCTGCTTCTCTGCCTGTTCTTCCTTGATGGCTTCAATCTCGTCCATAACAGCATCCACGTTCCCTACAAAGGTGATGGCTCGTTTCTGTGACCAGATTTCTCCGTCCTTGGCCTTGATGGCGGTGTCTATCTTGTCTTTGAGATCCTCCAGCTTATATGGCTGCATCTGCACATCCACGTCGATGGTCTCAGAGGCCGCTTCGAGTGTTGAATTCACGGAACCCAATGCGGAAACAAGAAAATTCACACGCCGTTGCATGAACTCGCCGACTGTTTCATTTAGGTTCTCTACATTCAGGTGGGTAGACATAAACACATAGTCAAAACTCACACCGGATACGGCATTTCCTGTACCTTTAAGGGAGTCAAAAGAGATTCTGGGTGTATTGGTCAGTCCGTATATCTGGCTCAGCAAGGTTTCCACCTCGAACTTGACGGTATCTGGCACCTGAGACCAGGTAAGGTACTGGGCATTTGCTCCCTGCCCGGTCAGCTCGACCACACGGTTCTTGAACTCACCGGAGAAATTCTCCACGTTACCAAAAAGCATGAGGATAGGGAAGAAGTGATAGTCGATACAGTCCGCATAACTTGATAGGAGTTTCTCCAGTCTTATGCGTAGACTCTTTATCTTTTCACAGTATGTTTCCGGACGGTACATATAAATCACCGGCATCTTCTTGAACCCATGAGCAAATGAACCTTTGTCTGACCAGCTGCTCGTCAGCTCCCACTGGTAAACCATGTCCTTGGTAATGGTCATAAAGCAGGTAATCTCCACGTCATTCAGGTCTTTCTTTTTATATTCGCGGGATAGGGCCACCAAATCCCCCTGGTCATTGAAGAAAGGGTAGAGCTTGTCGCCACGGAACGGGGACCAGATGGCACTCTTCAAACGGTATTCAGGCTTTGACTTGCCGAAGATTCCTGAAATCTTGCGCTTGAGCTTGGCCCAGAAACCATCATCCCTAACCACATACCAGTATTCGGCCACTTCCTGCTCGGCCAGCCATGCCCGGACGACCTTCTTGTTCTGGTATTTCAATTTGTTCTTCTTGAATACCTGCTTCAACGCAGAAAGAAGGGTCTCTTCCGGTTGGTCTGGCTGGCAGTCAAGTATCGGTTCTGTCCCCACGGTGAAGGCCGTCTGAATATTCACAATGTCCTGCTCGATAGGAAGTGCAATCCGGTTCGGGTCAACTTCCTTCTTTACCGCAGGCTCAATATATTCTTTCCCGGTTTTCGGGTCTGTAATCCGTTTCTCAGGCTGGGTAGTGATTTTGATTTTCGGGTATTTCTCTTCATCTATCACTATCTCGTGCTTGTTCGGATTCCAGTCGTTGTAAAGGGCGTGAGCGTTTGGTTGCTCGGTCTTTCGTCCCTTCTTCAGATAGTAGATTTTTCTCTCTACTTCCGGCATAGCTAAAATTTCTTCTAAAGTCATATTTCAAAGTTTAATGTCCAAATATTCCTGAAACATCTTTCGGTTTCATAATCCTTCCCAGAAGTTCTCCCAGCACATAGTAGCGTGCAGCGTCAATACCGTGGTTATCATGGTCTTCCGGCTCGTTGATGTAGTTCCCGTCCTTATCCTTTGCCCAGACATAATTTCTGTACTCCCTCTGCAGGTTATAGGAACGCCTGGTGATAAAGATTTCCATCCCTTGCATCTTGTCAAGACCTGCATTGACAGAACCTTGTCCTTTCTCTACTGGATAAATCTTGATACCTCCGTTGTGTATTTCCTGAATAAGTCGCGGGTCCGCACTGTCGGCAATCACTTTCAGATTCCAAGGCCGCAAGGTTTTTATGATGTCTCCCGAAAGCAGTCCGGTTCTATAATCCACTTCATCCAGATACAGTGCATTGTCTATGGTTCCACATCGGATAGCTGCTGTGGGGTCATTGGTATAACCAAAATCCAGCCCGATAGCCACCTTCTTGCACCACATGGGGAACTCATCCACGATACCCCATTTCTTGAACACGGCACCTTCGGCCACGTCTGCCCATCGGCCGATAACCACATGGGCGTACTTCTCCGGATTCTTCTCCTTCATCTCCTTGACTTCTATCAGGAACTCAGGAGAAAGGTTCTCGATATTGTCGAAGTAAGTCGTATGAATGTGTAGAACATTTGGATGAGTTGAGATTTGAACCGGTACACCGTCAATCTCCACCAGCCGATGGGTATTCTCGATGTATTTCTTGTAGATGAAGTGATTGGAGTCACAGGGATTCATGATGATGATAATCCGGTTCTGGATTCCCTTTTTACGGATGGAGAGCATAATCTTGTCAAACTCTTCCTCACTTGTCCATTCCTCCGCCTCATCACAAACAAAGGTGGTGATACCCTGAATGGATTTCAGCTTGGCCGTCTGATTCCCGGAAGAAGTCTTTATACCCCGGAACATGATACGGCTGCCGGTCATCCGGTTTACGATATCAGTCTTGGTGGTCTTGAAATACTTCGTGGTTCCGTCCAGTTCTATCTTTTCCATCATTTCCGGAATAATAGACATGCCGGCAGATACCATCGTGTAACGGGTGTATAGAATCTGGTGGACAATCTTCTCCACCGGAGTCTGCTCAAAAGTCAATCGTTCGATGAAGGTGGAAGCGTTGAAACTCTTTCCCGATCCACGACCACCGGTGATGAGGATGATGAACTTCTCTCTGTCTGTGTATAACGGATGATATATCGTCTGGGGAACAATCATTTCAACTTGTCTTTAATCCATGAGTCAATAGAAATTCCGTGGTCAATGTTCTTTGGAATATCGGCTTCCTCGTCTTGCCGGCGTTCAACCTTCCTCCATTCTTCGTCATGGTGATACAGCCATACGGACATGGCCTGAAGGTTGGGAGCCAGCTCACTCTCGCTCACCTGAAGCTCTTCTTCGCCAGTCAGATTCCCGTCCTGATCCTTCAGTTTTCTCACTACGGTACTCTTGGTCTTGATACCGCCCAAAGCCATTGCAAGGAACTTCGCACGCACAGCGGCCGTGATGGTCGCACGCCCGCGCGCTAATACTTCGCATAATTCAGAGTGCTCACTCTTCTTCTCGCAGAATGTCTGGGGGCATAACCCTAAAGCAAAAGCGATTTCTCTGTCTGTGAATCCCTTCTTGGCATACATCTCCACCTGAGAGAGAAACTCCTCACTCTTGTAATCAAATTTCGGCTTTCGTCCTGTATGTTTGCTTTTTTGAGATTCACTTTTCATAACCAAATCATCCGTTATTGTTACCCATATAAATGCGGCGAGAAACAGGCTTATTGCCATAGATATCAATTCCTCTCTTTGAGAAATAACTGTCTATTCTCGCTGCATATCTTTCCATTATAGACCTCGTTCTGTCTCTTATACTTCTTTGCCTGTCTGTACCAAGCCCGTATTGCCTTCCAGCGTTGTACATTATTCGTCTTGACTGTTGATACAGCTGGCTATATGTTTTCCTTCTAACTCGGCATACCTCCTATATTTTAGATTCTCATTCAATTCTTTCTATCTGTTCATCGAATACCTCTCCCTTGATAAACTTGGAGTAGGGGTCGTAACCAAATCTCTCACAAAAGGCCGCTTTGGCCTCAAACGTATCGAAGGAAAGCATCAAGTAAGCATCCATGTCCTGTGCCTGCTTCTGAACGGCATCCTTTACCTGCTGCTTGACTTCCTTCATGTGGGCCACCTTCTCGGCTCTTTCCATCTGCTTGGCGGCTTTCTCGGCTTCTTTCTGTTCAGTTACCGGTGCCATCATATCCTCCAAAGCTTCCGCGATGGAACTTTCTTCTTCAGTCTGTAGGAGGAAATCACAGCCAATAATATTCAGGTCGGCAGCCGTTAGTCCCGCATCCTGATAATCAATGTCCGGAACTAATCGGGCCAAAGCGTCATAGTCCCATGAACCCTGTGCGTTTGGATTGTTCATCAGGATATTCAACTCTTTCTCCTGTTTTTCGTCTACATCAATCACATCTACACGGAGTCTATAATCGTTCTCAGGATACTTCTGAAGCTCGTCCATCACGCTAAGGCGCTGGTGGCCGGACACGACAGTAAGTCCGGTCCGCTTGTTGACTACTATTCCGCCGACAAGTCCGAACTTCTTGATACCCCGCTTCAACGTCTTTCTGGCTTCCTCAGAAAGCTTGCGGGGATTATAATCAGCGAAGTGAATGGCGGAACGGTTAAGTTCCACCGATTCACTCTTTATGTACTTGTTCAGTTCCATACCTATTGCTTTCGTTTATGTTCCCAAAGGATTCTCTCAGCCATCGGAAACACCTTGTAAATTCTCTGTAAATCCTGCGGGTAGTTCTTCTCTAGCCATAACATGCAGTCCAGATTGAATCCAACACCAGAACTGGCCTTCAGCGAATACCTGACAGGCTCCGGCAGCCCGTTCTGCTTCATGTAAGACAGGATGTCTTTCTGCGTCCAGTCTGCCAAAGGGTAGCACATACCGTTGTTCTCATATCCGTTTGCTTCATAGCCTTTCAGCATCAGGCGGCGGTTCATGCCGTCGGCCTTCTTCATACCCAAGAACGTGTAGTAAAGTCCGTATCTTAGCTGCATGGCCTTCACCACATCAGCCAGTTTTAATAGTTTCACTTTCGGGTTTGGCACGCAATACAAACCGCCGCGAAGAATATAGGTAAGGTTCCAGTGGGGCACCTGAACAAATTCTATCCTCGGATATTTGGCTTTTACCCATCCAATCCATCTTTCAATGTGCTCCAAACCTTTGACAAAGTACATGAACACGCAGACTATCCTTTCAAACTTCGGATAGATCATGTCCAGTAAGACCAAAGAATCCTTACCCAAGGACAGAAACAGCAAAACCCCGTCAGTATTCTGCCCGACGAGGTCAATATAGCTGTATGTCCTTTCTTGCAGTGTCATTATCCGCCACTCATACCAAGTCCTGTGCGGACGTTATAATACTGCTGTCGGCGAGTAATATATCTACCGCCCTGAGAGGTTCTACCTGTATTCGGGTCTGTCAATCCAGTACGGCCCCCACGGTAGTTGCTCGTTGAAAATGTACTTCTGTTTGTTCTGACTCAACAACAAGTTTTAAAGGGTTAAACATTCTTTTCTATCACTCGGCCAAGGTCATAAACGACCTGTGCGGCCAGGTATATCTCACCTTGATAGGTGTATTCGATAAGATTGTGATTCTCATCTTCAAACAGCTCTATCTTTGCGTCTTTGACTTCTACCAGTGCGCTGGCCCTGTCTTTATTGTAGCCTACAAAGAATTGGATGGCATCGTAACGCTTAGGCTGCAAAACCCCGTCTTTCTCGACACAATACCCGTCAGCGTCAAGCTGGCAGTATTTCTTCTGGGTTGTAGGTCTGATTTCTCTGAATTCTTGTGTTTTCTTACCCGACAAGATTTCGTCAAAGAACTTCTGTTTGATGATAAGCGTAAGTATTTCCATAATCGTGTAACTTTTAAATGTTAGTTGCGGGTGATGGATTCGAACCACCGGCCTTCACCAAGTCAAAGTGACGAGCTGCCCACTGCTCTAACCCGCGATGGTATCTATACAAAGATACCCCATTATGAAGACAATTTTAAACAACAATTCAACACATACGAAACATTAGGCCAAATGTTTGCTTTTTAGCCATGCATCACGTTTTTCCCTACACTTTTCCAGTGTTGGGGCACAGCAAGAAAACAACTCACCTGAATCTGTTTTGTAATCGTACTGATACATTTTTACTCTTTTACCTCTTAATTTGGTAGTATAAGTGCAATAGTTCTCGCTACCGGGTTGACATATACTGCAACCATTTACGTTTATTGATTTCATATACATCCTAAATTATCCGTTTACAACTTCTGGTATCTTATAGTAGTCACTCTTTGACGCTCTGCCTTCGGTCAACCAGCCTATACCTACCCAGCATTTTATTTCACCGTCATGAATCACTCTATAACCTGCATCCACTACCACTTTGGGCGGATTTACGCTCATTTTTATGCTTCTTACATCTGATGCTTTAACCGTTAACTTTTCTTTTTTCATAACCATCTCAAATAGTGGTAGCCCGAAGGCTACCGGATTTATAACCAAAGTTTCTTTGCCAAATCAAAATTCTTTTGAGCTTCGTTTACCGCTTTCTTTGCATACGTCAAAGAGTATGAGTGCTCACGTGGATATTTGCCGGATTTCAGCCCCTCATGGTACTCTTTAGCTGCTGCTAACTTATGTTCATAGTAGTCCACGCTTTCAGGCATTGAAAGATTTATGGTGTCAGCCTTGTTTGCCCAATACTGGGCTATTCTTTCATGCTCTCTGGCTTTCTCGTCAAACTCTACGCTCTTACCCATATTATTCCAGGCATCTTCAATGGCTTTTCTGTGTCGTCTTTCGCTATGATGGCCAATTTTAATAGGTTCACCCAGCGAGAGAAAATCACTGTCTTTGTTTGATGCTTTGAAGTATTCTTCACTCTTTCGTTCTGCAATGGCGGCCCAATCCAACCGGCGTTCTGCTTTTCGCTTTGCCCATTCTTGAACGTTAAAGCCATCAGCACGAACGATCGAATAATAGTAGAAGCCATCACGTTCAAATATCAAATTAAACACTATACTTTCATTTTCTTTGCCGTATTTGGTGGTTACAAGAATGGCATCACCTTTTTCATGCTTTTCATCACATTTTGCTAGAAATACGTTCGGACAAAATTTGTAATATGTATTCATAATCGTGTGTGGGATTATGCAGGGCATAAGCCCTGCTGGTTAAACTTACTTGTGTGATTCTCTAAAATCAAGTTCTACAATTTTGTGGTACTTGTTTATGTCATACAGACCAGTAGCGCACCCCATACCTGATGCAAGTCTTACGGCTTCTTCTAACGCCATCATCACATCTGTACTTGCATCTATAGCTTCATTCTTAGCTTTCTCATACTCACGTGCATTAACTGTTGTTTCTTGAACCTTTTCAGCTTCTTGCACTCTTTTGAGAGATTCATTGATAATTCTGATTTGAGCCTTGATTTCTTTAATGTATTCACTGCTAATAGTATTCATAATCGTATGTGTTTAAATTGTTATTCAAATTATATTTTGATTTTCTGATTGCAAATATCAAACTTTATTTTGAATAAACAAAACTTTTAGAAGAATTTTTTCAAATTATTTTTTGATATTATTCTTTGATATATCTACCTATAATTTGAAAAATGTTTCTATATTTGCATCAAACTATAATTTGAATAATATGCTACGAGTACAAGAAATCTGTAAGGAGCAGGGAATAACCATGCAGGATTTAGCAAAGAAGATGGGAGTTACTTACCAGGCGTTATATGCAGCCGTTTCCGGCAATCCTACTATCGGGAAATTGAGAGATATAGCTAAGGCTCTAGGAGTTAATGTTGTCGATTTGTTTAATGAAGAAAGGGAAGACAATAGTTTTATAACATGCCCTCATTGTGGAAAGAAAATAAAAATTGAGAAAGGAGAATAAACTATGGCACTATTTTCTGAAAGATATGGTTACACCAAGCCATCAGATGTAATTATTAGGGAAAGAATCACACCTGAGATACAAAATGCTATTCAAAATTCTATCATTGATAACCACAAATAAATCAAACAACAAATGAAAAACAAAACTTTTACCAAAGATTTTTGGATATACTTAGTAGGCTTTCTAATAATCATCGGTGGAATATGTTACCTACCTACATATTTTACAGAATCTGAACGTTATTATTTCTATAAAGAAACAGGTACCATCGGTGATACTATAGGAGGTACAATGGGACCATTTGTTGCAATAGCTGCTGCAATACTTACTTTTCTCGCTTTCTGGGTACAGTTTAAAGCAAATGAGCAACAAAGAAAAGATATTGCACTAGAACGCTTTGAAAGTAATTTCTTCGAGTTACTTCATTTCCATCAAGAAATAACTAATGAACTGTTATTAAAATGCAATGTCAATATGATTCCTAATCCCGTTGAGGAAAAAGGAAGAGACGTTTTTCAATTACTATATGAAAGTACATTTATTAAAGATGGATATAACGGAATAAAAGATCTAATTAAAAGTAATTCCAACAACTGGAACGATGAATACTTAAATAGTCCCATAGGTTTTTTAGATCATTATTTTAGGTTCTTATATAGAATTCTCAAATATATAGATGATTCACAAAAAAAAATACCAGAAATGACTTTAAGCAAAAGATATGAATATACAAGTATTGTCAGAGCTACTTTATCACAGTACGAACTTGTTTTACTATTTTATAATTGCTTATCTACGAATGGTAATAAGCAATTTAAATTATTAATTGAAAGATATGCAATCTTTAATAATCTTCGAGTAGAATTATTAGCTACTAAAAATGAGCAAGATTTATATTGCTCAAAATTTGAAGATAGTTACTTGACATCTCAAGATGAAGGTAGAAATATGAGTAATGAATATAAAAAGGGAGCATTTGTATTTAATGAAAATGAATAATAATTATGGAAGGAGAAATAACTAAAACATTGATTGAATCACAATATCCACTTTGGAAAATTATTCTTTTGTTTATTCTGATACAACTTATTATCATCCTATGCTCAGAATTGATAAAGAAATTTATAGAAAAACAAGCGATAAGTAAAATAAAAGAAATTGAAACAAGTTTTACCAATCAGACAGAAGCGCTTAAAAGCCAATTATCTCTACTTACTAATGTAAAATCTGAAATATATTCTACTGAAAGGAATGCAATAATAAATGCCAACGAAAAATTATACCAATGGCTTTCTCATATCATGCGGCTTCCAACCTTAGATGACAACGATGATATTGATAGATATATTAAGAAAATGGATGATTTATATAATGAAGAACAAACTAGCGAAGCGTTGTTAGAATTATTTATAGATAATGATAAAATTATGAAGAGTGTACATGAAATATCTGATTTTATATATATTATTCATTGCAAGAAAAAAATTATTTTATTCAAATTAAAGAAGCAAAATTCCAATCCGGAGTTAAGCGAAAGTAGTTTAAAGGAACTTGAAGATAACACCCGAGATAAATTATTAAAACTAATAGATAAATACGAGGAAATCTCTCCTCTTGTTCACGAACTAAGATTAGACTTTAAGAATTACATTTATTCAAAATGTTTAAACATGAAGCCGGAGGCATAAAGCTCCGGCTTTTCACTAAAATGACAACTACTTGATTAGTCCTTTGACCTTCAATCTTTCTACAATCTGATTGTAAAGATACTCTATATCCTTCCTGAAATCCTTATACTGCTGGTAGATAAAGGAAACATCGGCGATATTGTTCGATATTACACATGGGGAAACATCCGGGAACACGCCGGAAATTTCTGCCCGGATACCGTTCGGCAGCCGTCCGCCGGCCAGCACGCTGGGAGCGAACAGGAACAAGATGATAAAGAGGAACTTCTTCCGCTGGGTGACGCTCTCAGGATTGGGCGGACAGTCCATCCCGGCCAACAGTTCCTTGAACCAGTCATAAATCTCAGGGATGAGAGAAAAATCGGTCAGGATGGGGGAGGATAGTTCCTGCTCACGCTCCGATAATCTTGATTTTTGTTCACGTATTGATTTCAACTCCACGATTGATGAAAATTCTTTTGTCATAGCTCGATAGTTTTAGAATGAATTAGTATATTTGCATCATAATCGTGTGTGGGAGTTGGCTTCTAATCGTGTGGGCTGGCTCCCTTTTTTTATGCCAAGTGGTATGCGTTCAGGATGGAGAAAGTGTAGATGATGATTGTAACCAGACTATCCAGGAATATCGCCCATGCTCCCAATTTTTGAATCCGGCTGAAACTCATGGCCAAGACAACGAGGAAACATACCCACTGGCTTGAAAACAATCCTATACCCAAAAGCAAAAGCCCGAGGGTATCCATGAACAATGCAACATGAAGCCACGGATGCGCCATCTGATACCATTTTTTTGATGCTTTATCAAGTCTTTGAAAGACTTTCACATGTCGGTACAGGGATTTACATCTAAACAACTTCGCAAGCTCATACAGGGCTTGCAGAATGATTAAGGCGTAGAATACGTGTTTCATGGTCAGTAGCTTTTATCTCCGTGTTTGTACGGACGAAGTTCATTGTACTTCATCTTCTGCTCGATGTGCCAAAGTAAATCAAATCCCATAATTTCAGCCTTACAGAACAGTTCTTGCAAAACACCTATAAACAGATAGCCTATCGGATAGTTATCCTTATTGTATCTTACTATTGGGCGAATCACATCATAGACCCATTCTGTGAATGTCAATTTACTCCTTTCCTCCTTATACTCTTTTCTATGATGAAAAGGAAATGGTACACTTGCCAGGCTTATTCCTCTCAGTCCGGCCAAATCCAGCAAACGGATGCAAGCGTCGGAAAGTTCTTCCTCGACAGTTCCTTTGATAAATGCCTCAAATTCTTCCACGAATCTACTTATCCTGGTTTCTTCGGTTAATGGAATACTATTCCCTTGCCATTCTTTGAACATTGCAACTTTCGCATGTTTTCCTTTCCTATCTGCTTCTACCGCTTCCATCAGCTCGGATATGACCAGACAGAGGAAATGTTCATCACTCAGGTTTTCTTC
>ERZ857521.899-NODE-899-length-40641-cov-5.179003_pt1 | contig 40641 bp, 28 predicted proteins | sample MGYA00519701_ERZ857521 | MGnify/ENA primary metagenome ERZ857521 (study PRJEB31778, sample SAMEA3449346) | human gut metagenome | biome: human gut; feature: human-associated habitat; material: faeces | place: United Kingdom | collected 2010/2012 ...
ATCATTACAGCCGATGACCCTTCGATGCACTCTTCACAGAATGAACAGGACAACCGTATGTATGGCAACTTTGCCATGATCCCGATGCTGGAGCCGTCAAGCCAGCAAGAGGCATACGATATGGTGTATGAAGGCTTTGAATTGTCGGAGAAGTTAGGGTATCCTATCCTGCTTCGTGTCACGACCCGCATGGCGCATTCGCGTGCCGGGGTAGAGACACGCGAACTCAAAGATATGCTTCCGATGCATTGTCCGGAGGATGGACGGCAACGCTATATTCTTCTTCCGGCTTTGGCGCGTCAACGCTATCGGAAACTGATTGCGGCACAAGAAGCGTTTGAACAGGCTTCGGAGAGTTCGCCCTACAATATATATTATGATGCACCGGATAAATCGCTGGGTATTATTGCGACCGGTATAGCATTCAATTACCTTTCCGAGAATTATCCGGACGGCTTTAAGCATCCGGTGTTGAAGATTTCCCAATATCCGGTACCGACTGAAAAACTTGCCCGTTTGGTAGACGAGTGTGAGGAGATTCTGGTATTGGAAGAGGGGTATCCGGTCGTAGAACAACAATTGAAAGGAATATTGAGCAAAGGGCTGAACGTGCATGGACGTTTGGACGGAACCCTGCAACGTGATGGAGAACTTACGCCAGATGCTGTAGGCAAAGCGTTGGGATTGACCATCACGCAATATTATGCCACACCGGAAGTGGTGGAACAGCGTCCGCCTGCCTTGTGCCAAGGATGCGGCCACCGCGATATGTATCAGGCGCTGAATGAAGTATTGGCAGAATACAAAGGAGCGAAGGTGTTCGGCGATATAGGATGCTATACACTCGGAGCTTTGCCTCCTTTCCGTGCGATTGATACATGCATTGATATGGGAGCTTCCATTACTATGGCCAAAGGAGCTTCGGATGCGGGTGTTTTCCCTGCCGTTTCGGTGATTGGCGATTCGACCTTTACCCATTCCGGCATGACCGGTTTGTTGGATTGCGTGAATGAAAACACCAATATTACCATTGTGATTTCGGATAATGAAACTACGGCTATGACCGGAGGACAAGATTCGGCCGGTACGGGACGTCTGGAGTCTATCTGTGCAGGTATCGGCGTTGATCCGGCGCATATCCGTGTCATGATTCCCCTCAAGAAGAATTACGAAGAGATGAAGCAAATCATCCGCGAGGAGATTGAATACCAGGGCGTCTCTGTCTTGATTCCTCGTCGCGAATGCATTCAGACATTAACCAGAAAGAAAAAAGCAAGTAAGAAATGAAAACAGATATCATACTATCAGGTGTAGGCGGGCAGGGAATCCTTTCTATTGCCGCCGCTATCGGAGAAGCCGCTTTGAAGGAAGGTCTTTATATGAAGCAGGCAGAGGTACACGGTATGAGCCAGCGTGGTGGAGATGTACAATCGAATCTGCGCCTCTCGGACCAGCCCATTGCTTCCGATTTGATTCCATTGGGCCATGCGGATTTGATCATCTCGCTCGAACCCATGGAGAGTTTGCGGTATTTGCCTTATTTACATAAGGAAGGATGGCTTGTGACCAATTCGCAACCTTTTATCAACATCCCGAATTATCCGGAGATAGAGAAGGTAAATGCGGAATTGGATAAACTCCCGCATAAAGTCGTTTTGGATGTGGAAGCAATTGCCAAAGAAGCCGGTTCGGTCCGTGCGGCAAATATCGTCATGCTTGGCGCTGCTACGCCTTTCCTCGGATTGGAATACGAAAAGATTGAAGAGGGAGTCCGTAGTATCTTTGCCCGTAAAGGGGAAGAGATTGTAGCCATGAACCTCAAAGCCTTGAAAGCAGGATATGAAATAGCACAAAGTAAAGCATAAACGTATGAAAAAGTATCTATTGACAACCCTTTGTCTGCTCTTCGCCTGTGTGGCTTGGGCGCAGACTGACGGCGAGGATATCATTAAGGTAGGCGATACGATGCCCTCCTTTACGATTACGCACGATAACGGTACAACCATCTCTTCTACGAAATGGAACGGTAAGGTGATTCTTGTGAATCTCTTTGCTACCTGGTGCCCGCCTTGCCAGAAGGAATTGGCCGCGGTAAAGCAAACGTTGTGGCCGAAGTATAAGGACAATAAGGATTTTGTGATGTTGGTCATCGGCCGTGAGCACACGGATGCCGATCTCAAGAAGTATAACGAAAAGAAGGGGTTCGAGTTTCCGCTTTATCCGGATAAAAACCGTGCTATCTTCAATTCGTTTGCCAAGAATCTCATACCCCGTTCTTATCTGATCGGGAAAGATGGCAAAGTGGTGTATGCCAGCAAAGGCTATACCGATGAAGAATTTGCGCAGCTGATGCAAGAAATAGAGAAGGCGTTGGGAGAATAGGAGATGAGTTGACAAGGATTAGAATGTGTCTTTTTCCTTGTCAACTGTGGTCTTGTTCCTTTGTTAACTGAAAAATAGAAAGTGATGGATTGTAAGGACATACATGTTGTTTACTTTTCGCCCACCCATACTTCGGCCAAGATTGTGCATGCCGTAGCGGAAGGGATGGGCGCCGTTTCTTATGCGGAATCGGATCTGACTTACGAGAAACCGGCACAATTGGAAAGCATCCAGGGGGAGCTGACGCTGGTGGCTGTTCCGGTATATGGAGGCCGTGTGCCGGATATCGCCCTCGAGCGGTTACAGATGCTCCGGGGAAAACAGACCCCGGTTGTGCCTATTGTGGTGTATGGCAATCGGGATTATGACGATGCTTTGTTGGAACTTTCGGATGTTCTTAAAAGCCAGGGATTTATTCCGGTGGCAGCCGGAGCGTTTATCGGGGAACACTCGTTCAGTTCGGCGGAATACCCGGTAGCCGCCGGTCGTCCGGACAAAGCCGATCACGATGCGGCATTCCTTTTTGGGCAGCATATCGTGGAGAAAGTACATGCGTTGAAGAGTCTCAAGGAAATGCAGCCATTGACGGTGAAAGGGCATTTCCCATATAAAGAGAAGATGCCTGCGCAGCCTGCCTCACCGCTGACCGACCTTGATCTTTGTACGCAATGTGAGCATTGTATCGGCATTTGTCCGACAGAGGCCATCTCGATTGTCGAGGGGGAAATCTATAGCGATCCGGCCAAATGCATCAAATGTTGTGCTTGCGTGAAAGAGTGTCCGGAAGGGGCGCGTACGTTTCCGAATCCGTTTGCGGCTTACCTGCATCAGCATTTCAGCGCACGCAAGAAACCGGAATTATTCTTGTAATTTTGTTTTTTTTATGAAATCTGCCTTTTATTCGTTATTTTTGCCCCAAAAATAGAGAATATGGACATTTGTAATGAGCATATATTGGACGAAATTGATTATCCGGCGGATTTGCGAAACCTTCCGGAGGATAAATTGCCGGAGGTTTGTAAAGAGCTTCGCCAATATATAATAGATGTTCTGTCGGAAAACCCGGGCCATTTGGGTGCGAGTTTAGGTACGGTAGAACTGACAGTAGCGTTACACTATGTATTCAATACTCCTTTTGACCGGATTGTCTGGGATGTTGGGCATCAAGCCTACGGACATAAGATCCTGACCGGCCGGCGCAAGGCTTTCCATACCTTGCGGAAGCTGCATGGAATAAGTGGTTTCCCCAATCCGGCAGAAAGCGAGTATGATGCTTTTATAGCCGGACATGCCTCCAATTCCATTTCGGCCGCCATGGGTATGTCGGTCGCTTCGGCGTTGAAGCAGGAAGAGCGGCATGTCATAGCGGTAATCGGAGACGGTGCCATGACGGGGGGACTGGCATTTGAGGGGTTGAATAATGCGTCAGCCAATCCGAATAATCTGTTAATTATTTTGAATGACAACAATATGGCGATAGACCATAGTGTAGGAGGACTAAGCCAGTATTTGGTGAATATTACGACCAGCCAGGCTTATAATAAAATGCGCTATGACGTATATCGTGGTTTGCGGAAGATGAAGCTGATAGACGATAGTCGTCGGGAAAACATACTCCGCTTTAACAACAGTTTGAAAGCCCTGCTGACCCAACAGCACAACCTGTTTGAAGGATTCAGCATCCGTTATTTCGGGCCGGTAGATGGGCACGATGTCGGTCATCTGGTCAAATTGCTGAATGACATCAAGGACTTGCAGGGCCCCAAATTACTCCATATCAAAACAAAAAAAGGAAAAGGTTTCAAGCCGGCCGAAGATTCGGCTACGGAATGGCATGCCCCCGGGCGGTTCAACAAGGAAACCGGAGAGCGGATCATTGTCCATCGGACCGATGAACCGCAATTGTATCAGGATGTGTTCGGACACACATTGGTAGAGCTGGCGGAGCAAGATAAACGCATAGTCGGTATTACACCGGCCATGCCTACGGGCTGCTCAATGACCTTCCTTATGAAAGCTTTTCCGGAACGCACTTTTGATGTAGGCATAGCTGAAGGACATTCCGTAACCTTTTCTGCCGGACTGGCCAAAGAAGGAATGATTCCTTTCTGCAATGTTTATTCTTCGTTTATGCAACGGGCGTATGATATGATTATTCATGATGTAGCCTTGCAGAAATTGCACGTCGTGTTGTGTTTAGACCGTGCCGGACTGGTCGGTGAAGACGGTGCAACCCATCATGGCGTTTTTGATTTAGCCTACTTACGTCCGATTCCGAATCTGACCATTGCCTCACCTTTGGATGAATGGGATTTGCGGAATCTGATGTATACCGGTTATGCCGCGCAAAACGGAGCCTTTGTCATCCGTTACCCGCGCGGAAAAGGGGAGAAGGTCGATTGGCATAATGAAATGAAAGCGTTGCCGATTGGAAAAGGACGGAAGTTGCATGAGGGAAGAGACATAGCGGTATTGTCATTAGGCCCGATAGGCAATGAAGCGATAAAAGCTATTCATGCTGTCGAAAAGGAAGGATTTTCGGTAGCACATTACGATATGATATTCCTGAAACCGCTGGATGAGGATCTGTTGCATGAGGTCGGGAGAAACTTCCATCGGATAATAACCTTGGAAAATGGCGTGATTAAAGGCGGTTTGGGAAGTGCCGTATTGGAATTCATGGCTGATAACGGCTATACGCCGAAGGTAAAACGGATCGGTATTCCGGATCGGTTTATCGAACATGGATCTGTGCCAGAATTGTTCCAACTGTGTGGAATGGATGCCGCAAGCATTGCAGAAGTGATTCGGCATTTTGAATGAAAAGAGATTCACTAATTCTTAATTTGAAAACTTGAATGAGAATTGTTATTGCGGGTGCCGGTGAGGTAGGCACTCATTTAGCTAAGATGCTATCACAGGAAAATCAAGATATTATCTTGATGGACCCGAAGGAAGAACGGTTAAGTACAATGAGCTCTACGCAGGAAGTGCTTCCCGTAGTAGGCAATCCGACTTCGCTGAAAGATTTGGAGGATGTGGGTATTCGGAAAGCGGATTTGTTTGTCAGTGTTACTCCGGAGGAGACAACCAACGTGACGGCTTGTATTCTTGCGCATAGCTTAGGTGTACATAGGACCTTCGCACGAATCAATAATTACGAGTATTTGCAGCCTAAGAATAAAGAGCTGTTTGAGAAACTGGGCATCAATTCCATGATTTATCCGGAAATGTTGGCAGCCCATGAGATCGTTACCGCTGTAGAACGTCCGTGGGCAAGACAATATTGGGAACTATTCGGTGGAGCCTTGATACTGATTGGCGTGAAGGTAAGAGAGAATGCCCGTATCGTAAACAAGCAGCTGTCTGAATTACTGACCGAACATAAATTCTATCATATTGTAGCTATTAAACGGCATAACGAAACCATTATCCCTCGAGGTTATGACCGGATAGAAAACGGGGATCTTCTTTTCTTTACTACAACACGCAATTATATAGAAGATGTCCGACTGTTGGCTGGTAAAAAAAATCCGGAGGTGAAGAAGGTGATTATCATGGGAGGCAGCCGTATTGCTTTGCGTGCTTGCCAGTACTTGCCCAGCAGTATCCGGGTTAAAGTCATAGAGACCGATAAGGAAAAAAGTTTCCGCATCGCAGAAAAAGTGCCGGGAAATGTCTTGATTATTCATGGAGATGGCCGTGATATGGATCTGCTGGCCCATGAAGGCATACAAGATGCGCAAGCATTTATCGCGTTAACAGAAAATTCGAGTACCAATATCCTGGCTTGTATGGCTGCCAAACGTTTTGGGGTGTATAAGACCGTTGCCAAGGTGGAGAATATCGATTATATCCCATTGGCAGAGAGTATGGATATCGGGGCGGTGATTAACAAGAAGCTGATTGCCGCAAGCCATATTTATCAGTTTTTATTGAATGCCGATGTGTCGAACGTGAAATGTCTGACTTTTGCGAATGCCGATGTGGCTGAATTGGTAGCCCGTCCGAATTCGAAAATTACCAAAAAGGCCGTGCGCGATTTGAACTTGCCGAAAGACATGACTTTGGGTGGACTGATCCGGAATGGAAAGCCGATGATGATTAACGGAGATATGCAGATACAGGCTTATGACCATGTGGTGGTATTCTGTTTGGATACAGCTATGCGTAAGCTGGAAGATTACTTTAATTAATTAATTAATCAGGTAGTGCATTATGCTGAATATCCGTTTTATATTCAAGATGCTGGGATTGATGTTCATTATAGAGACATTCTTTATGCTTCTTTCCACAGCTGTAGCTTTTATTTATCAAGGGGATGATGTTATTCCGTTAGCTTGTTCTAGCGGAATTCTGTTTGTAGCCGGATTGGTGTTGTATTTATTGGGACTTCATGCCAACGAACGTTCTGCCGGAAGGCGTGAAGGTATGTTGGTCGTTGCGCTTACATGGGCATTGCTTTCTTTATTCGGTATGTTGCCTTTCTATATTGGTGGCTATACGGACAGTGTGGCCGGAGCCTATTTTGAGACTATGTCTGGTTTTACGACTACAGGTGCATCTATATTCCCGAATGTGGAATTGCTGCCGAACGGAATACTTTTCTGGCGCAGTCTGTTGCAATGGCAGGGAGGTATGGGAATGATCGTTTTCACCGTAGCCCTGCTTCCTATCTTCGGCGAAGGGGCCTCTCAGATGTTTGATGCGGAATCCTCCGGAATTACCCACGAACGTTTCCGTCCGCGTATCACGCAAGTTGCCAAACGGTTATGGGGTATATATGTGTTTCTGACTCTCTTATTGGTAGGTTTACTTTGGATCGGACCGATGAACCTGTTTGATGCCATCAATCACGCGATGACCTGTTTGGCTACAGGCGGGTTTTCTACCAAGGCAGCCGGTATAGCTTATTGGCAATCGCCTTATGTGGAGTATATTCTTTCTGTGTTCATGTGTATAGGTGCTACCAACATGACTTTGGTTTATTTGTTTTTTAGCGGCAAGTTCGATAAGTTGTTGAAAGATGAGGAAGTTCGTTGGTTTTATGCCATTGTGGCTATTGCTGTGGTTGTTGTTACGGCATGGCTTTATTGTAAAGGAATTTATACAGACTTTGAGGCGGCTTTCCGAAACGCCCTGTTTCAAGTGACAACTTTGATTTCAACAACCGGTTATGCGGATGCGGATTATATCCCGTGGGGACCTTTCTTTTGGGTAATTGCGCTTATCTTGATGGTAATTTGCGGTTGCGCGGGTTCTACCTGTGGCGGATTTAAAGTCGGTCGTTTTGTGATCATGGCAAAGAATCTATTGAATATATTCAAGAAACAGACTCATCCGCATGCTGTTCTGCCGGTACGTTTCAACGGTCGGGTGATTTCCACCGATGTGGTGAACCGGGTGCTTGCTTTTGCTTTTGCCTATGTAGTGTTGATTGTAGCAGGATGCTTGATATTGATGGCGGATGGCGTTGGATTCGAAGAAGCCATAGGGGCGGTTGTTACCTGCTTGGGAAATGTAGGTCCAGGGCTTGGTACGTGTGGGCCGGTAGGTAATTTTGCCGACTTTTCCGATTTGAGTAAGTGGGTTTTGTCGTTCATTATGTTGACCGGCCGATTGGAGATATTTACCGTATTGACCATTCTGTTGCCGAGCTTTTGGAAGCAATAAGGGACGTATGGCGCAGATTGTTTAGGTGTACACGAAAAATATAGGCGGGGAAATATACGTTTTGCAGGGAATTTACGTTATAAGCTTAAGTACTTATGATTGGAGATAAGAAAAGATGATAGACTATATAAAAGGTGAAATTGTGGACTTGACGCCGGCCAGGATGGTGATGGAGTGTGGCGGAATTGGCTATGATATACAAATTTCGCTGACTACTTTTACCGCTTTTCATGGGAAAAGCGAAGGAAAGATTTACATTTATGAGGTGATTCGGGAAGATGCGCATTTGTTGTTCGGTTTTTCTGATACGATGGAACGTGAACTGTTTTTGCTGTTGACATCGGTATCAGGAGTGGGACCGAACACGGCACGGATGATTCTTTCTTCTTTGCAGCCCACAGAGCTGATTCAAGCCATTGCTTCCAAAGATGAGGAGGCATTGACCGGTGTGAAGGGCATCGGATTGAAGACGGCCCAACGTATATTGGTCGATTTGAAGAATAAAGTGAAGTCGATGGAGACCTGGACTGATCTGCCCGCTCAACATGTGACCCGAATCTTGAATGCGAAAGTGGCTGAAGAGGCTGTTGCCGCTCTGGTTATGTTAGGTTTTCAGAAATCGGCTTCACAAAAAGCGGTTATCTCTATTCTGAAAGGCAATCCGGCGATGCAGGTAGAACAAGTAATCAAGTCTGCTCTTAAAATGCTCTAATGAGGAAACGGTTCAAATATATATTGTTGCTGAGTGCATTCATCTTATTGAGCGGATTATGGGCTTTGAATGCAGACTACTTGGCGCCGTCTCAGTTCCTTCCGGAATTTGAGATAGCAGAACCTGTGCCCCAGTCTCAGGTGCGCGATTCGGTCCCGCCGACACGTTATCCGGTTTCGAAAACAACCACCGAGGAGTATGAAGACCTGCTGAAACATTCGCCGGCCGATTTGAAAGATCCGGAAAATGTTACTACGACTATTGAATATGACATAAATACGGGAACTTATATTGTCAAGACAAAATTGGGCAATATGGAATTGGGTACGCCTATGTCCTTGACTCCCGAAGAATATCAGGATTACAGTATGCAGGAGTCGATGCGCTCCTATTTCCGGGCTAAGAATGCGGAAGAGTTTGAGAAAGAGGCCAACAAGAAATTTAATATCACCGATATGCAGTTCGATCTGGGTCCGGCTGAACGCATATTCGGTCCGGGTGGAGTACGGGTAAAGACACAAGGATCAGCGGAAGTGACTATCGGATTGAAAAACAATACAACAGATAATCCGTCCCTTCCGACACGTGCCCGGAGCCGTACCTATTTCAATTTTGATGAGAGTGTGCAATTAAATATGCAAGCTTCGGTAGGTAGCAAAGTAAACTTCAACATGAATTACAATACCGAAACCTCGTTCGATTTTGATTCTAAGCAACTGAAGTTAGGATATACCGGTGAAGAAGATGAGATTATCAAATCTATCGAAGCCGGAAATGTCAGTATGACCACTAGTAACTCGTTGATAAACGGTGGTTCTGCCCTGTTCGGTATGAAGGCGGATTTGCAATTTGGTAAGTTGCGAGTGAATGCACTGTTGGCACAACAGGAGTCCAGCTCGAAGACCGTAACCGCGAAAGGCGGTGTTCAAACGAAAGAATTTGAGATAACGATTGATGACTATGACGAGAACCGTCACTTCTTTTTGTCTCAATATTTTCGGGATCATTATGATGAGTCTTTAACCAAGTTGCCACGAGTTAATTCGGCTATAACCATTAATCGCGTAGAGATTTGGGTGACCAATAAGCAAGGCAATTATGACCAGTCACGTAATATTGTCGCTTTTTCTGATTTGGGAGAACACGATCACATCAGTAATTCGCAATTCGTAGCGCAGGGATCGTCCGATCGTCCTTCCAACGAAGCGAATAACTTGTATCAGACTATTACGACCAATTATCCGGAAGCCCGGCAAGTCAGTCGGGTGACCCAAGTATTGGGCGGATTTTTGGAGAGTGGGCGAGACTTTGAGAAAATAGAAAGTGCCCGATTACTGGATGCGTCTGAATATGTTGTCAATGAGCAGTTGGGGTATGTTTCGCTGACCTCACAAATCCAATCTGATGATGTGCTGGCGGTGGCGTTTGAATATACTTACATGGGGCAGGCCTATCAAGTGGGTGAGTTTGCCAGTGATAATACGGAGAATACATCCAACTGCCTTTATGTGAAGTTGCTGAAAGGTACGAATATGTCACCGAATATGCCTTTTTGGGATTTGATGATGAAGAATGTCTATTCGTTGGATGCTTACTCTGTTCAGAAAGAGAAGTTCCAGATGAACATTTTATACCAAAGTGATACAACCGGAACCTATGTGAATTACCTGTCAGAAGGAGCAATCAGGAATGAGATATTGCTGAAGGTAATGAATTTGGACCGTTTGAATTCTCAGAATGAAGCCCATTCGGATGGATTCTTTGATTTCGTGGACGGGTATACGATTATGGCAGCCAATGGAAAAATTATCTTCCCGGTGGTTGAACCTTTCGGTTCGCACTTGCGAAAGAAAATAGGGAACGATGCCATTGCGGACAAGTATGTTTATCAGGAGCTGTATGATTCGACGAAAACGTATGCTCAACAAATTGCTGAAAAAAACAAGTTCATTTTACGAGGTGAATATAAAGCCTCTACAACCGGTGAAATTGTATTGGATGCGACCAATGTGGCGCGAGGCTCCGTAAAAGTTACGGCGGGAGGAACCGTCTTGACGGAAAATGTGGATTATACGGTTGATTATGCTTCGGGTATTGTAACTATCTTGAATGAAAATGTTCTTTCCAGCGGGACCGCTGTCAGCGTATCGTTGGAAAATCAGTCGGCTTACAATATGCAACGTAAGACGATGATGGGACTCGATTTGAATTATCAGTTGACCAAAGACATCAACTTTGGCGCGACAATCATGCACATGTCCGAGATGCCATTGACCACCAAAACAGTGCTGGGGGATGAATCGGTCAAGAATACATTGTGGGGATTGAATGCTTCTTATAAGGCAGAGAGTCAGTGGCTCACCAACGTATTTGACAAGCTGCCGTTATTGACACTAACTAAGCCAAGTCAGATTTCGCTTAATGCTGAATTCGCGCATTTGATAGCCGGACATTATGAAAATGAGAACACAGGAGCCTATTCTTATTTGGATGATTTTGAATCGACACAAAGTTCGGTCGACTTGTTGAATCCATATCCTTGGAATTTGGCCAGTACACCTTACGATGACGCCGCCACAGCTCTGTTTCCGGAGGCTTCAAGAGTAAATGATATTGAGTATGGAAAGAACCGTGCGCTGATGGCTTGGTATTATGTCGATGGAATCTTTAATCGCCGGAATTCGCGTTCACGTCCGAATCACCTGACGGATGACGATTTGTCGAATCATTTTGTGCGTGCTGTACAAGTTACCGAGCTATTCCCGGGACGAGATATCAGTGTAAACGATAATACGCTGCTTTCGGTTTTGAATGTGGCATATTATCCGAATGAACGTGGTCCGTATAACCTGGATGCAGATGCCGTCAATTCAGATGGTACTTTGCAACATCCGGAACAACGTTGGGGCGGAATTATGCGTAAGCTTGATCAGGTGGATTTCGAGACGGCCAATATTGAGTATATAGAGTTTTGGCTGATGGATCCGTTTGTCTATAATTCCACAACTGCTCAAGGCGGAGATTTGTACTTTAACTTGGGAGATATATCTGAAGATATTTTGAAAGATGAAAAAAAGTTCTTTGAGAATGGTCTTCCTGTGGATGGCAATATGGCCGATGTAGATACAACAGTTTGGGGTAAAGTGCCTCGTCAACAGAGCACAGTTTATGCTTTCGATAATAGTACTGGATCACGTTCGTTGCAGGATGTCGGGTTGAACGGCTTGTCTTCGGAAGAGGAATTGCAGTTTTCTACTTATCAGGATTTCTTGGCGCAATTGACTCCGAAAATATCTGCGGAAACATTAGCAGCATGGCAGGATGATCCGTTATCTGTATTGAATAACCCATCGGGTGATAAATTCCATTATTTCCGGGGGTCGGATTATGATGCTCAGGAGTTAGGAATCTTAGAGCGCTATAAACGTTATAACGGTACTGAGGGAAACTCGGAAGAGTCTACAGAAAGTTATAGTACGGCATCACGGACTACTCCGGATGTGGAGGATCTGAATCAGGATAATACGTTGAACGAGAATGAGAAATATTTTGAGTACAAGATATCGCTTCGCCCGCAGGACATGCAGGTCGGCTCTAATTATATTGTAGATGAACAGGAAGCCACGGTAGAGCTGGAGAATGGCGAAAGAAGTTCTGTAAAGTGGTATCAGTTCAAGATCCCTGTGAAGCAATACCAAAGGAAGATCGGAGCCATTAACGATTTTAAGACGATTCGTTTCATGCGTATGTATATGACTGGCTTCCGGGAAACGACTATTTTGCGTTTCGGTACATTTGAGTTGGTTCGAGGTGAGTGGCGTGTCTATGAAAGAGACTTGTCGAATTCAACCTCTACTCCTTCGGCTGATGCGACATTAGAAGTTTCAACGGTCAATATCGAAGAGAATGGCCGCCGTGAACCGGTGAACTATGTATTGCCTCCGGGGGTGACCCGAATGCAGGATCCAAGCCAGCCGCAGTTGCGCCAGGAGAATGAACAATCACTTTCGATGAAAGTGACGAATCTGTCTCAACAGGATGCGGTGGCAATCTATAAGAATACCAGTTATGATTTGCGTCAATATAAACGGATGCAATTGTTTACACATGCCGAGGCTTTGATAGATGATGCTACAGGGCTTTCTAATGGAGATTTGTCTGTATTCATCCGTTTAGGCTCGGATTATACCAATAATTATTATGAGTATGAAGTGCCGTTGACCGTGACTCCGGCAGGGCAGAACGGTCAGACGGAGGTTTGGCCGGAATCCAATATGATGGATTTTGCCTTTGAGACCTTGACAGATGTGAAGCTTAATCGTAATAAGGCGAAGCGGGAAGGCCGGGATGGCGTTACTTATCAAACGGTATATTCGGAATACGATCCGAACAATTCGCGGAATACGGTTCGGGTGATTGGTAATCCCAGTTTGGCTGAGGTGAAAGTAATTATGATAGGTATCCGTAATACTTCTGTTACCGGTGTCAAGAATGGTGAAGTTTGGGTGAATGAGTTACGTTTGACCGACTTCAATGAAGAGGGCGGTTGGGCGGCTAATGTCAACATGAATGTCGCTTTGTCGGATTTAGGAACAGTGAATGTGGCCGGACGTGTCGAGACTGCCGGATTCGGTGCGTTGGACCAGTCCGTAACAGAACGCCGTTTAGACGATTATTCGCAATACAGTGTTTCGACAACACTCGAATTGGGCAAATTCTTCCCGGAGAAGGCTAAGGTTAGCATTCCGTTCTATTATGCGTATTCCCGCGAACGGATAACGCCTCAGTATGATCCGTTGAATAAGGATATAAAGATGAGCGATGCGTTGGATAATGTAGAGACACAGGCCGAAAAGGATTCTATCAAGAACTATTCCATTGAACAGACTACGATAAAGAGTATTGCGTTCAATAATGTACATGTGGATATACAGAGCAAAAATCCAATGCCGTACGATCCGGCAAATTTCTCGCTGAGTTATTCGTATAGCGAGAATAGTATGCAGGACCCGGAAACGGAATACGAACGTACCAAGAACTGGAACGGAAGTTTTGCTTATACTTATACCCCCTATGCAAAACCGTTCCGGCCTTTTGAGAAGTTGGAGAAGAATAATGGGTATACGAAGTACCTCAAACAATTTTCATTGAATTATTTGCCATCGAACATCAGTTTCCAGACGACTATGATGCGTAATTATTATGAATTGCAATTGCGCGATTTGAATAGCTTGGAATATGGCGGGCAGAATAGCATTCCGGTTTCGTTCAGTCAAGAGTTCTATTGGGATAGAGCCTTTAGCTTACGTTGGGACTTTACCAATAATTTGTCGGTGAACTTCACCTCCGGAACGAATGCCCGTATAGAGGAACCTTATGTTCAGGTGAATAAAGAACTGAATCCAGATCAGTATCAGGTGTGGAAAGATTCCATTAAGCAGAGTATCAAGGATTTGGGTACACCTTTGAAGTATGACCAGCAGTTCTCTGTAACATGGAATTTGCCTTTACAGTATATTCCGGTATTGGATTGGATAAACAGTTCGGCTTCCTATAATGCGTCTTATAATTGGGAGCGTAGTGCGGAAATTGAGGATGATGATCCGATTGGAAATGTCATTAAGAATCAGCGTCAGATAGATTGGCAAGGCAATTTCAATTTCCAATCGTTGTATAACAAGAACGCTTATTTGAAGAAGATCAACCAGAAGTTCAATACAACGGCTCGGAATAATAACCGGCGGACTCAACAACAGAAGAAAAAGAAAGAGGTCAAACTGGAGAAGGAGATTGTCCTTAGTCCGGATAGTGATGTAATCGTTCAGCATGGTATGTTTACGAAGAAAGTGCGTATTACGGCGGTGGGTGCGGACGGGAAACGTTATGCCATCAAATATAAACCGATCAATTATGCGCAGGTAAAAATATTGAATCGAGACACGGCTCATCTGAAACTGACTATTCGTCCGGGTGCCGGTAAGACGGAAGAGTTCATGACGAAATCCGTAGAATATGCCACTCGTTTTGCTATGATGCTGCGTCGTTTTAGCATCCAATATACCCAAAGCGATGGTATGATGCTTCCGGGATTTGCTCCGGAGGTAGGTGATATTTTCGGGCAATCACGTTCGGCGTTTGGCTATGCTCCGGGATTAGGATTTGCTTTTGGTCGGGTAGACCGTAGCTATCTGGATGAGGCAGATGCGAATGGTTGGCTGATTAAGGATACGGAGAGTAATATAACACCGGCGATGATTAACAACTCGAAGAATCTGACAATTCGGGCAAATTTGGAACCGATTCCCGGGTTGAAGATTGATTTGAATGCTAATCGGGTGGATTCGCGAGATACGGAAATTCAATATATGTATGACGGCATGCCGGAAACCTATGGAGGCAGTTTTACGATGACTACAATAGCTTTGGGCGGTTCGTTAGGCGGAGGCGGCAATGCCGGGAATAATTATTCCTCGAAGCAATTTGAGAAATTCTTGCAGTATCGTGCGGAGATTGCTTCTCGTTTGGAACGAGCTTATTCCGGGACACGCTATCCGAACAGTGGCTTTGTGGCTGGTACGGCTTTGGCCGGTCAGAATTATAATCCGAATTACGGAAATGTTAGTCAGAACTCGGCGGATGTACTGATCCCGGCTTTCTTGGCGGCTTATACAGGAAAAGATCCGTCGAAAGTTGGTTTATCGGCATTCCCCTCCATCAAGAGCTTGCTGCCGAACTGGCGCATTACGTATAATGGATTGACCAAGATTCCGGCTTTGCAGAAGTATTTCAAGGATATTACGTTGAGTCATCAATATAGAGCTTCTTACAATGTCGGTTCTTATACCTCTTACTTGAATTGGGCTGATGCAGGGAATGGTCTGGGCTTTACACGGGATGTTACTACGGGTAATCCTACACCATCTTCTCCCTATGAGATTTCTTCGGTAAGCATATCCGATGGATTCACGCCGTTGCTGGGTGTGGATGCCACAGCGTTGAATAACATTACGGGAAAAGTGGAATACCGGACTTCCCGTACGTTGAATTTGAATATCTCATCTTATCAATTGGTTGAGTCAAATACGAACGAATTTGTTATCGGGTTGGGTTATAAGTTTGTCGAGTTCAATAAGGTCTTAAAGATGAAGAAGACGCAGAATTTCAGCAATGACTTGACGGTCAACTTGGATTTCTCTTTCCGAAAAACGCAATCGTTGATCCGGAAGATAGAAGAACAATTTACGCAGGCAACAAGTGGAAATATAGCCAGGACAATCCAATTCTCTGCTGATTATGGATTAAGCCGGGCTTTGACGCTACGGGCATTTTATGACCTGCAAATTAACAAGCCTTTAGTGTCGAGTGCTTCTTATCCGACTTCCAATTCTAATTATGGAATAAGTCTTCGTTTCTCGTTGGCACAGTAAATGAGAAGTTGGAACTTTACTCATGGCTGTTTATAGTCGAAAAGAGTGTACTTGGTAAGGCTAAATATAAAAAGGTGTATGTACAAAAAGATATATTCCATTTTGCAGGAATAATTATTTTTCGTTTTTTACATACGTTATTGGAAGTCTGTAGACAAAAGCCGGACGATAATTCGTATATTTGTTGCGTATTAAAGTAAAGCTACGAATGAAAACACTTAATATAAAAGGAAATCTGTTATCTCTTGATACGCCATTGGTCATGGGTATATTGAATGTGACTCCGGATTCTTTTTATGCCGGAAGCCGGAAACAGACAGAGGCAGAGATAGAGGCGCGAGCTGAAACTATCTTGAATGAAGGTGGAACAATTATTGATATAGGAGGTTACTCTTCGCGTCCGGATGCAGCAGAAGTTTCAGAAGAAGAAGAAATGGCACGTTTGGAAACGGCTCTGCGGATTATTACTCGGAAATACCCGGACGCAATTCTATCGGTCGATACTTTTCGTTCAGCTATCGCCCGTCGGTGTGTTGAAGAGTTTGGTGTAGCAATCATCAATGACATCTCCGGAGGTGAGTTGGACACGGCCATGTTTCAGACTGTCGCAGATCTGAGAGTACCTTATATAATGATGCACATGCGAGGTACACCTCAGACTATGCAAACATTTACCGATTACGAACATCTGACAGCCGATATATTGAAATGGTTTGCGGATCGTGTGGAAAAATTGCATCAGTTAGGAGTAAATGATATTATCGTAGATCCCGGTTTTGGTTTTAGTAAAACTTTAGAACAAAATTATGAGTTAATGTGCCACTTGTCGGATTTCCGTTTATTGGAACTCCCTTTATTGGTCGGTATATCCAGAAAGAGCATGATTTATAAACTGCTGGGCATAACACCGGCTGACAGCCTTAACGGGACAATCGCCCTAAACACGTATGCTCTCTTGAACGGTGCGGATATTTTGCGTGTACATGATGTGCGAGCCGCGTCAGAAACCGTAAGAATAGTCTGCCAGTTACGAGAGCCTGCTACTTTATCCAATAACTAAAAACTCACGGACTTATGTGGATGCATTTCGGAATAAAAGATTTAATAGACGTTTTATTAGTTGCATTTTTCTTGTACCAAACTTACAAGTTAATGAAAAACTCCGGTACACTGGCTATTTTCAGTGGAGTTGTTTCGTTTATTGTCGTCTGGATTTTGGTTTCACAAATATTGGAAATGCGCCTTATGGGGGCAATCCTTGACAAAGTAATCAATGTCGGTGTTTTGGTGTTGATTATTCTTTTTCAAGATGACATTCGTCGGTTCTTGATTGCTTTAGGTTCCCATAAAGGCTGGAAATTTCTTGGCAAACTTTTCGGGAAGCGGAATGAGAATGGCGAAAACGAGCGGAGTTTGGTCGCTCCTATTGTATTGGCCTGTATGAATATGGCGAAAAAAAAGACGGGAGCTTTGATTTGTATTGAACAGGATATGGATTTGGCGGCTTTTGAACATACTGGTGAAATGTTCAATGCAGATGTTAATGCGCGATTGATTGAAAATATCTTTTTTAAGAACAGTCCGTTGCATGACGGAGCCATGATTATTGCCAAAAACCGAATTCGTGCGGCTGGTTGTATTCTTCCGGTTGCACAAACGGCAAGCCTACCCAAAGAGATGGGACTACGTCATCGTTCCGGATTAGGCATGTCGTTAGAAACTGACGCTTTGGTAATTATTGTTTCTGAAGAACGGGGAAAAATATCGGTAGCTCATAATGGTAATTTGAGTGTAAATGTAACGGCTGAAGAGTTGCAACAAATACTTTCCGGAGAACGTGCTGTAACGAATTATTGTTAAACATTCTGAAAGGAAAGGTTTCTTGCTAAAATTTATTCACTTGTTTTGCTAACTCTATATAGCATTTTGCGTACTTTTGTAACGTGAAGGAGATAATCAATAATCATAAAAACTATATAATCTTCCACTATGGACTTAATGCAAAGAATTATTGCGCACGCTAAAGCTGATAAGCAGCGCATCGTTCTTCCCGAAGGAACTGAAGAAAGAACACTGAAAGCAGCAGACCGTCTGTTAGCAGATGGAGTTGCAGATATTATTCTGATTGGGAATCCGGCAGAGATAAACAAACTCGCTGCTGATTTTGAGCTGGCTCACATTCAGGAAGCTAAAATTGTAGACCCGAAGAATCATGAAAAGAAAGCGGTATATGCGGATCTGTTGTTCCAATTACGTCAAAAAAAGGGAATGACACCGGAGAAAGCTGCTGTTTTGGTTGAAGACCCCTTGTATTTAGGTTGCCTGATGATTAAGGCCGGTGATGCTGACGGTGAAATCGCCGGAGCATTGAATACAACCGGAAATGTATTGCGTCCGGCTTTGCAGATCATAAAAACGGCTCCGGGAATGAGTTGCGTATCTGGAGCGTTCTTGATGTTTACCCAAACTCCTCAGTACGGAGAGAACGGATTGTTTGTCTTTGCAGACTGTGCTGTAATGCCTAATCCGAACGCACAGGAATTGGCAAGCATTGCTTTGGAAACAGCTCAGACAGCACGGGTCATTGCCGGAATTGAAGAACCGAGAGTTGCCATGTTGAGTTTCTCCACTAAAGGAAGCGCGTCTCACGAAATGGTAGACAAAGTAGTTGAGGCTACTCGTTTAGCTAAAGAAATGGATCCGAATTTAAAGATTGATGGTGAATTGCAGGCGGATGCAGCTTTAGTAGAGAAAGTCGCTTGCCAAAAAGCTCCGGGAAGCGAAATAGCTGGTAAAGCAAATGTATTGGTATTCCCGACATTGGAAGTAGGTAATATCGCTTACAAATTGGTTCAGCGTTTGGGGGGTGCTGAAGCTATCGGTCCGATTCTGCAAGGAATGGCTGCTCCGGTTAATGATTTGTCTCGTGGCTGCTCCGTAGAAGATGTTTATAAAATGGTTGCGATTGCTTGTAATCAGTCTATCGCATTGAAAGCAGCAAAATAAGTATAACCCATACAAAACACACAAATTATGAAGGTATTAGTATTAAATTGCGGCAGTAGCTCCATCAAGTACAAATTGTTCGATATGACATCGGGCAAGGTGATGGCTCAAGGTGGAATCGAAAAAATTGGTTTGCCTGGAGCATTCCTTAAATTGACAGACAAAGACGGTAAAAAAGTTATATTAGAAAAAGATATACCGGAGCATCAGGCCGGCATTCAATTTATTTTGAGTGTATTGACCGATGCGACTTATGGTTGTATCAATGATTATAAAGAAATCGATGCCGTAGGACATCGTGTGGTACACGGTGGTGAAAAATTTGCATCCAGTGTCTTGCTGACGAAAGAGGTATTGGAGCAGGTTGTAGAATGTTCGGAATTGGCCCCGTTGCATAATCCGGCAAACTTGAAAGGTATAGCGGCTATGGAAGCTTTGATACCGGGTATTCCTCAAGTCGGTGTGTTTGATACAGCATTTCATCAGACTATGCCGACCAAGGCTTATATGTATGGACTTCCGTACGATTTATACAAGAAATATGGTATCCGCCGTTACGGTTTTCATGGCACGAGTCATCGTTATGTATCTAAGCGTGCGTGTGAAATTTTAGGCGTGAAATATGAAGACCAGAAAATTATTACGGCCCATGTGGGAAATGGCGGTTCGATTGCTGCTATCATGAATGGTAAGTGCATAGATACAAGTATGGGACTGACTCCGACAGAAGGGTTGCTGATGGGTACCCGTTGTGGTGATGTCGATCCGGGGGCTATTCCTTTTATCATGGAGAAAGAACATTTAGATGCGCATGGATTGTCAGATCTGTTCAACAAAAAAAGTGGTGTAGCCGGATTGGTTGGCGGTTCATCCGATATGCGTGATTTGGAAGCTGCCGTAGAAAAGGGCGATGAAAGAGCAATCATGACATTAGATGTGTACAATTACCGCATTAAGAAATATATCGGAGCCTATGCTGCTGCCATGAACGGATGCGATATTCTGGTTTGGACAGGTGGTGTTGGCGAAAATCAATGGGAGACCCGTCGTGTTGTCTGCCAAGATATGGAATATATGGGTATGAAGATTGATGTGGAGAAAAATCGCGGTTTGCGTGGCGAAGAAGCTATCATCAGCCTACCGGACAGCAAGGTAACTATTATGGTTGTTCCGACAGACGAAGAGTTTATGATTGCTTCTGATACAATGGCCATATTAGGCAATAAATAATTTCATAATTCTCACAGCTTACAAAAAAACTAAAATTGAGGTTTTACGGCTCTGACAACGGTTGGAGCCGTTTTTTTGTGGCGGAACAAAACATCTTCAGATAGATTTCATTCTTTTCTCCGGTATAATGTTACGTATATTCATTTTATCTACTATATTTGTATCAATCAAAGGAGCCGTTTTTTAGAAGCTGTTTTTGAATTTATTTGAAAAACTGGATAAATTCAAAACAGCTTCTTAGAAATTTGGAATGAATTAAAAACTACTTCTAAAAAACGGATAGATGATGGAGGTTAAGATTGAAATTATAGATACCGGATATTTTTATGCAGATGGAGGAGCAATGTTTGGCGCTATTCCGAAGACAGCCTGGAGTCGGAAGTATCCCTCCGATGAAATGAATGGCTGTGTTTTGGCGATGCGCTCTTTACTGGTTCAAACAGCCGACCGTTGCCTGTTAATTGATACCGGGGCTGGTTATAAACATCTGAAATCATTAAGTTATTATCGCTTTTTCGGATTAAAGGATTTGAAGGAGGAATTGCGTTTACGCCATATTTCGCCAGACGAGATAACTGATGTGATTTTGACACATTTGCACTTTGATCACTGCGGTTATTGTACGTTGGAAGAAGAAAATAAGCTACAACTTGCTTTCCCGAACGCTACTTATTGGGTGAGTGAAAAACAATGGCATGCATTTCGTCGGCCACATCCTTTGGAAAAGGGTTCGTTTTTTTCGGAAGATATGGATCTGGTGGAACAATCCGGCAAGCTTTGTCTGGTCACGGATCCGCAAGTGCTTTGCCCGAACATTTCCCTTTTGTTGGCAGATGGACATACATCCGGGCAGATTGTCCCTTTGATACAAGGAGGGGAGGAGTCAATCCTTTTTGCCGGAGATGTTATTCCTTTATTGGCAAGTGTCTCTTTAGAATGGATATCGGCCTATGACGTATATCCGATAGCCTCTTATGACGAGAAGGTTCATTTGCTGGAACTTGCAGTCCAGGGTAATTATCGAATGATTTTTTGCCACGATGCTTATGCTGTTTCTTCTAAGGTGAAGAAAACCTCAGGTGGATTATATCTGCCGGATAGGGACAGCATCCGGAACAGTTTAAAAGACGAATGAGAAGCACATAAATAAAAAAGAGAGCATGAAATATAAGTGGATTTTTTTATTCTTATTTTTAACATTACTCCCATTGTTGTCTTTGCGAGATTATACCGTGGGAAATGAATTGCGTTACTTAAGTATTGCCGATGAAGCCATGCGGGAAGGAACATTTTTTGCCTTTACCAATCACGGCGTGTTCTATGCCGACAAGCCTCCATTGTACTTTTGGATTATCATGCTGGGTAAATGGTTGTTTGGCGAACATTATATGTGGTTCATTTCGTTATTCTCTTTTATCCCGGCCGGAATCATCACATGCATCATGGACCGCTGGTGTGCCAAAGAACTTGCTGATTCTTACCGAACCACCGGAGTGTTGATGATGATGAGTTGTGGGCTATTTTTGGCATTGATACTGATTCTACGTATGGATATGCTGATGTGTATGTTCATTACCCTCGCTTTATATATCTTTTACCGGATGCTTAAAAGTGAAGGGAATAAGCAGGTTAATGCGGTTCTTTTTCCGCTATTCATTTTCTTGGCATTATTTACCAAAGGTCCTATCGGCTTCTTGGTGCCGTTGCTCAGTACTTTCGTTTTTTTGCTTCTGACCAAAAGATTTCGCACGATAGGAAAATATTGGGGATGGAAAACCTGGACTATCCTCTTGCTCTGTTGTGCAGGGTGGTTTGGTGCCGCTTATGCGGAAGGTGGACAAGAGTATATGCATAATATGCTTTTTCATCAGACTATAGACCGTGCCGTAAATTCATTTCGTCATGACGGGCCATTTTACCATTATTGTCTGACTATTTGGTATGCCATGCTTCCTTGGTCGTTCCTGTTGGCCAGTGTGCTTATTATCTCGGCTTTGAAAAAACCGAAATACACCGAGCTTCAAAAGTTTTTCTTGACTATTATTGGTACGACATTCGTCCTGCTATCCTCAATCAGCTCCAAAGTGGATGTTTATATGTTGCCCATGTTTCCTTTCATTGTTTATTTGGCATTGATGTTTCTTCCGGAAGTCAGTAGGAATCGTTGGGTTATGTTGTCTCTTGCCTTGCCGGCATCCATTTTTGTTTTGGCTTTCCCGGCTTATATGGTTGTATCTCGGATGGAGACGATGGCTTTTGCCATCCAACCACTTTTTTATGTTGCGGCGGGACTATTAAGCCTGACGGGAATACTGGCCTTATATATATTGTATAAAAAGGAACAGACCTTATTGGCTATCCGGACTTTGGTGTATGGGTTGTTTGTTGCGGCATTCATAGGAAGTTGGGATATTCCCAAGATCAATGGGGAAATAGGCTACAGAGAGCTTTGCACAAAGGCGAAAGAACTGGCCCGGATCCATCAGACTTCGGACTATTACGTTTGGAAACTTCGTCGACCGGAAAACATGGATGTCTATTTGCAACAGGATATCATCATTACGACACCCGAAGCGGTTGCTCAATCTGGCGATCGACAAGCTTTGTTTTTGGTTCCAGCTAAAGAGTTGTCCCATCTTCCGGACTATTTTGCGGAAAAAGAAACTTATCAGATCGGACGCCGCTATGCTATTATCGTCTTGAAAGATTAAAGGTGTCCCGATGGAGATGATACGCATTTTCATAGAGAATTATCTGTAAGAAAAAATAAGTACCTGTTCTCTATTCACATCGTTTATCTTTTATTTCGCGATATACTTAAACAAAAAAGGCTATATTTGCATATTCATAATTAGGATAAAGGTTGATTTGAGATGTTAAAACAACAGTTACGGCAACAATTACAACAAAAGCTTTCCCCGCAACAGATCCAAGTGATTCGATTGCTGGAGCTTCCGGCCATTGAATTGGAAGAAAAGGTCAAACATGAGCTGGAAGAAAATCCGGCTTTGGAAGAAGGGAAAGATGCGCCGGATGAATTTGATCAAACCGATAGTGAAATCGGTGACAACTCGGATTCAATGACTGAAAACAACGAGGGTGAGGATGATTTATCGTTAGGTGATTATCTGACGGAAGATGATATCCCTGATTATAAGCTTCAAGAAATACGGGAAAAGTCTACAAAAAAAGAGGATATTCCTTTTTCAGTAAGCGAATCGCTGAATGAGTTCTTATTGCAACAGCTCGGATTCCGAAACTTGCCGGAAAAAGAGGTGAAAATTGCAGAATATATCATCGGGAACATTGATGATGACGGATATTTGCGCCGAGATTTGGGTGCGATTGCGGATGACTTGATGTTCCAGGCCGGATTGGATATTTCGGAAAAAGATGTGGAAGCAATCTTGAAAATGATTCAAGATTTCGAACCGACGGGCATAGGGGCGAGAAATTTGCAGGAATGTTTATGCCTGCAATTGCAGAAGAAAGAACAAACACCGGAAACTCCTATTGCCATTCAAATCATCCAAAATTATTTCGATGATTTCAGCCGGAAACATTATGAGAAGATATTACGCGGATTGAATATCTCGGAGGGAACTTTAAAGAAAGCTATCCGCGAAATCACATTGCTTAATCCGAAGCCGGGAAATGCCTGGGGAGGGACGATGGAAACGGCCATGAGTCAGATTATTCCGGATTTTATCGTAGATTCGAATAATGGAGAGATTACTTTGTCGATGAACAATCGGGGAATTCCGGACTTGCGCATCAACAAGGAGTACCAAGACATGTTTCATGATTATACAAACAATAAGGCAAACCAGACAACCGAACGGAAAAACGCTGTACAGTTTGTGAAGCAAAAGCTGGACGCGGCTCAATGGTTTATCGATGCAGTCAAACAACGGCAAGAGACTTTGATGCGAACCATGGAAGCTATCATTCAATTGCAACGGGAGTTTTTCTTGACCGGTGACGAAGCAACCCTCCGTCCGATGATATTGAAAGATGTCGCAGAAAAGGCGGGGTATGACATATCTACCATTTCCCGTGTAAGCAATAGCAAATATGTTCAAACTAACTTCGGTATTTATCCGTTGAAATATTTCTTTTCGGAATCGATGCAAACCGATAGCGGAGAAGAAATATCCACGCGCGAAGTCAAGAAAATCATGAAAGAGCATATTGAAGCCGAAGATAAGCGGAAACCGCTGACCGATGAAGAATTGGCGAATATCCTCAAAGAAAAAGGATACGTAATTGCCCGTCGGACAGTAGCTAAATACCGTGAACAATTAGGCATTCCTGTTGCTCGACTCAGAAAAGAAATATAAATTTGCAGACAATGAAACTTGCGGCAAACATATTATCCATTATATTCCACCCGTTGTTGATGATAACTTACGGTGTCTTATTGGCTCTGACTTATACGGCATTGGCTATTTATCCGATGCAACTGAAGCTATGGGTTCTTGCCGGTGTATTCATGATGACGGCATTTGTTCCGGCTATATTCATTTTTCTGATGATAAAGATCAACAGGAAAGGTGATTATGAATTGACCGAACGTACGGATCGGACCATGCCCTATTTGGTTTATGTCGCTTCGGTGGTGGCTTGTGTATTATATCTTTCCAAAATGTTGATGCCGATTTGGGTACTCTCTTTGGTGTTCGGTACGGCTGTAGCTATGCTGATAGCCTTATGTATCAATTTCTTTTGGAAAATCAGTGCACACATGATTGGTATCGGCGGCTTGTTAGGGGGAATCATGGGAATATCGCGGGTTTATCTGCTTAATCCCTATTGGGCATTCATTATAGTCTTGCTTATAGCTGGATTTTTGGGAAGCGCCAGAATCCAATTGAAGAAGCATACTCCGGCACAGGTTTATGCCGGATTCGGATTGGGATTTATAAGTATTTATATATCTTCATTATTAAGTTATTTCTATTTTTTCATTTAAAGCACAAAAGATATGAATTTTCCAACAGATGTAAAGTACACAAAGGATCATGAATGGATTCGTGTAGACGGAGATGTAGCGTATGTAGGTATTACAGACTATGCGCAAAGCGAATTGGGTGAAATTGTTTACGTAGACATTACAACCGAAGGTGAAACCGTAGGTAAAGAAGAAGTTTTTGGAACAATCGAAGCGGTGAAGACCGTATCAGACCTGTTCATGCCGGTAAGTGGAGAAGTACTGGAAGTTAATCCGGAATTGGAAGATGCTCCGCAATTGGTTAACGAGGATGCATACGGTAAAGGTTGGATTATCAAAATTTCTGTATCTGACCCGGCTGAACTGGACGACTTGCTTGATGCAGCTGCATACGAAAAGACAATTAATAAGTAAATACAAAAGAAAGTGAAAGTTGAAGGAACAACGGAGGCTCCGTTTCTTCCAATTTTCAATTTCTAATTTTCAATTTTCAATTAGCGAAAGAAGATGACTCCAGTAGTAAGTATTATAATGGGAAGCACTTCAGATTTGCCCGTCATGGAGAAGGCCGCAAAATTCTTGGATGAGATGGAAATTCCGTTCGAGATGCATGCATTGTCGGCCCATCGTACTCCGGAAGAGGTTGAGAAGTTTGCTAAAGGTGCCAAAGAACGTGGCATCAAAGTAATTATCGCGGCGGCTGGTATGGCGGCACATTTGTGTGGAGTAATAGCCTCAATGACAACCGTGCCGGTAATCGGTGTTCCGATCAATTCGACGTTAGACGGTATGGACGCTCTGCTGGCCATAGTGCAGATGCCTCCGGGAATACCGGTCGCTACCGTTGGTATCAATGCTTCGCTCAATGCGGGCATTCTGGCGGTACAAATGTTGGCTGTAGGAGATGACGCCCTGCAGATCAAATTAGCCCAATACAAAGAAGACTTGAAAAAGAAGATCGTGAAAGCCAATGAAGATTTGGCGAAAGTTTCTTTCAAATTTAAAACAAACTAATTGGCAATTGATGATTGACAATTGACAATGAGGTCGTTTCTGACATTGTCAATTGTCTATTGTCAATGTCCCATTGCAAGTATGGATTTTTTTAATTATTCCCGTCGAAAATCATCGGTGGTCCGAATTGGCAATACACCATTGGGGGGTGAAAATCAGATTCGCATCCAGTCGATGGCCAATGTATCGACCATGGATACGGATGCAGCCGTAGCACAAGCTATCCGTATGATTGAGGCCGGAGCGGAATATGTCCGATTTACGGCACAAGGTGAACGCGAGGCCCATAATTTAGGTCATATTAGGCGTGCTTTGAATGAGAAAGGCTATACAACTCCACTCGTAGCCGATATCCATTTTAATCCGAAAGCAGCCGATGCTGCTGCTACGGAGGTGGAGAAAGTGCGCATAAATCCGGGCAATTACGTAGACCGTGTCAAGACCTTCAGCCATCAGGAATATACAGACGAAGAATATGCCGCTGAACTTCAGAAGATTCGAGATCGGTTTGTCCCTTTCTTGAACATCTGTAAAGAGTACCACACGGCTATCCGGATTGGTGTTAACCATGGCTCGCTCTCCGATCGTATTATGAGCCGTTATGGAGATACTCCTCGTGGAATGGTGGAGTCGTGCATGGAATTCTTACGGATTTGTCGCGATGAAGATTTTCCAGATGTGGTCATTTCCATAAAAGCCTCCAATACGGTAGTCATGGTAAAGACTGTTCGTCTGCTGGTTGAAACGATGGACAAAGAAGATATGCATTATCCGCTGCATTTGGGGGTTACCGAAGCGGGAGATGGAGAGGACGGACGTATCAAGAGTGCCGTTGGAATCGGTGCTCTGCTGGCTGACGGGATAGGCGATACTATTCGTGTTTCTTTAAGTGAGGAACCGGAAGCTGAGATTCCTGTGGCACAAAAGTTGGTGAATTATATCCTTGAGCGTCAAGGTCACCAGCCTATTCCCGGTGAGACTGCTCTGGCCTACGACCCGATATCGTGCGAACGCCGACGTACACGTGTTATAGAAGGCATTGGTTATGGATGCCTTCCGGTCGTTATCTCAGACCGTTCGCAAGGGAACTTTGAGTTTAGCCCGAACTTTCACCCGGACTATCTGTATATTGGCCAAGAGAATCCGGATAACTTGCCGGATAAATTCAAACTTTTGGTCGATGCCCATTTTTGGCAACCTCGTCCCAATGCGTTCCCTTACTTTATAGCCTCTGATGCAGAAGAAATGAAGGAGTTGGATGCTCCGTTGAAATTTATCCGCTTGACTTATCCGGATTTGACAGATAAAATGTTGCGTATCTTACAAGAAGACAAGTCTGCGGTAATCATTTTGAGCACGCATCATCAGAATGGTGTGGGGGAACAACGCGCGGCATTGCACAAACTTTGGCGTGCCGGTGTTGATGTACCGGTTATCTTACATCGTGAATACAACGATAAAGAAATCGAATCTCTCCAATTAAAATCTGCAGCAGATCTGGGGGCATTGCTTTTGGATGGATTTGGAGATGGGGTCATGTTGCATGATGATGCTATCCCGGAACCAATCTTGGACAATACGATGTTCGGTATTTTGCAGGCGGCTAAAGTACGTATCAGCAAAACGGAATATATTTCTTGTCCGAGTTGCGGACGAACTCTTTATGACTTACAGACAACGATAGCCCGTATCAAAGAGGCCACCTCGCACTTGAAAGGCCTGAAAATAGGAATTATGGGGTGTATCGTGAATGGTCCGGGCGAAATGGCGGATGCTGACTATGGCTATGTGGGTGCGGGGGTAAACCGCATCAGCCTCTACAAAGGGAAAGAATGTATTCTGAAAAATATTCCGGAAGAAGAGGCCGTAGAACGTTTGATTCAATTGATAAAAGATAATGGAGATTGGCACGCCTGACCGAAAATTTTATCGGTATGGTCCGGAAAGTAATTCGATTGCCGAATCTATTCGTTGCATCACACTTGTGAATTAATTAAATCACAGTTGTGATGCAATTAATTCACCTATGTGAATTAAACAATTTGTAAGCAGAAAGAAATAAATATAAAGGACAAAAGGAAGAATATGAAGGTACAGATCATCAATAAATCGCATCACCCGTTACCGAGTTATGCAACTTTACAATCAGCCGGTATGGACATTCGGGCAAATCTGTCGGAGCCAGTAGAAATCAAGCCGTTAGAACGGAAATTGATACCTACAGGATTATACATCGCTCTTCCGGACGGTTACGAAGCCCAAATGCGTCCACGTAGTGGACTGGCTTTAAAACATGGCATAACACTTCTGAATACGCCAGGCACTATTGATGCCGACTATCGTGGGGAGATTGGGGTGATTCTGGCGAACCTTTCCAACGAACCGTTTGTTGTAAAGGATGGCGAACGGATTTGTCAAATGGTCATTGCCGCATATCAACAAGTGGAATGGCAACCGGTCGAGGTGTTGAGCGAAACCGAACGGGGTGCGGGCGGATTCGGACACACAGGTAAATAAGGAACGAAGAATGAAGAATGAAGCATTAGACAGAAGGAAAAACAGAAATTGTCAATTCATAAAGGCAATCTGTTTGGGGGCCTTGCTTGGAGCTTGTGCGCTTCCGGCAGGAGCTACGGGCGTGAAAAAGAATATTCCGGATGTTCAGGGGAAATTGACCTCAGCTGAACAGCGCAAATTTGATTACCTGTATTACGAAGGGGCGAAGTTAAAGAATGCCGGGAAATATGATGCTGCTTTTGACATGTTTTCTTATTGTTTGGAAATAGACTCGACCTCCTCATCGGTATTGTTTGAACTTTCTATGTTCTATCTCCAGCGGAATCGGCCGGAAAAGGCCGTCGATATGCTGAGACGTGCGGTGGCTAATAGCAGCGATAATTTCACCTACCGGATTACTTTGGCCGGGTTGGAGCGTAATTTGGGCATGTATGGCGAAGCTTCCGAGTCTTATCGGGAACTGGTCAAGCGATATCCGGATAAAGTTGAGTTGAATTATTACTTGGCTGATGCTTTGACGCAAGAGGGGGAAATTGGCGAAGCCATACAGGCTTATGATGCCTTGGAATCGAGTGTAGGCATGAATGAAGCCTTATCCCTTCAGAAGTATAAACTTTATCAGTCGATAAACCAGCCGGATAGCGCATTCCGTGAAGTGGAAAAGCTGGCCAATGAGTATCCGATGAATGCCCGTTACCAATTGCTTATGGGAGATTTGCATTTGGAGAACAAGGAGCTGGACAAGGCTTTGGCTTGTTTCCAAAAAGCACATGAAATAGATCCTGATGATCCGCGTTATATCGTTTCGATGGCAAACTATTATGATGCGAAAGGAGATAAGGATGCTGCTGAAAATGAGATTCGTGCTGCATTAGTCAATGAAGAATTGGATGTCGATACGAAAGTGGCTATCTTGTCTCGTTATATTCAGCGTTTGCAACAGACCAAGCAGGGATTGGATAAGGCGAACACTCTTTTCCAGACCTTGATGGAGCAACATCCGGAAGATACCGAGCTGAAATTGATGTACGGAAGTCTGCTTTTGGCACAAAATAAAGAGGAAGAGGCGAAATTTCAGTTTCAATTGGTGACCGAGATGGCACCGGATAATGAAGCCGCTTGGCAACAATTGTTGAATATGTCTCTCAAATCGGAAGATGTACCGGAAATTATCCGTGTGTGTGAGAAGTGCATCGGGCTATTCCCGAAGTCGCCCGAGTATTATTTCTATTTAGGTATCGGTTATTACCAAAAGGAGGACTATCAAAAATCCTTAGAGACTTATCAGGAGGGACTAAAAGTTATTCCTAAAGAAAACATGGGGCTGATTTCCAATTTTTATGGCCAGATGGGGGATATTTATTACCAGATGGAACGGAAAGAAGAGATGTATAAAGCTTATGACGAGGCTCTGAAATATAATGAGAATAATGTATTTGTCTTGAATAATTACAGTTATTTCCTGACTTTGGATAAGACCGACCTGAAGAAAGCAGAGCGTATGGCGGCGCAATGTATTAAATTGGAGCCGGACAATGCAACATACTTGGATACATACGCGTGGGTATTCTTCATGCAAGGCAATTATACCTTGGCTAAAATTTATATAGAAAATGCTTTGTCGAAAGATAAGGATAAAAGTGCAGAGCTGGTAGATCATTATGGGGATATCCTTTACATGACAGGCGACAAGGAAAAAGCCATCGAGCAATGGAAGAAAGCCAAGGAAATGGGCAAAGAGTCCAAAATCTTGGACGAGAAAATAGAAAAAGGTATCTATATTGAAGATTTAGAGGCAAAATGAAAAAGAGTCTGATACATATTCTGCCCTTTTTGCTGGTGATTGGATTGTTCCTGTTGAATAGTTGTAAGACCAGTAAGGCTCCCGGTACCTCCGGAAAAGCTAACACGAAAGCGCTGGACGAATTTGTCGCATCCATGCAGGAGCAAGAGGTACAGTTCCACACCTTGTCTGCCCGGTTGAGCATAGATTTGAATACAGCCGATAAAAGTATCGGTTCGCGTGTGGAAATGAAGCTGGTCAAGGATAGTGCTCTTCAGCTATCGGTTCAGCCTTTCTTGGGAATTGAGATGTTCCGTATCGAGTTGAGCACAGATAGCATCAAGTTGTTGGACCGGATGAACCGGCGTTATTTTGCAGAGAACTATGCCGGATTCAGGGGGCAATTGCCTATCGACTTTAATTTTTACAACCTACAGGCGCTTTTCCTGAATCAATTGTTTTTGCCGGGCGAAAAGGAGGTCGATGATTTTCTGTATAATCATTTTAAGTTGGATCGCGAGGGAATGATAACGAGCCTGCATACCGAAGACCGGATGGACCTGCATTATCTTTTTAAGGCGGATAATGAAGAGAAACTGCTTTCTACACGGATATCGGATAAGATAGACCGCTATGCGTTGCTTTGGCAATATGCGGATTTCCAAGTTGCTGAAGGACAGAAGCTTTTTCCTCAGCGCATGGAAGTATCGTTGTTGGAGGAAGGAAAATCAAAAGGAGGGATGAGCATCTATTATTCGCGTATGCAATGGAATAAAGCCTTAAAGATGGAGTTCCAGATTCCGTCCAAATATAAGCGTGTCACTCTGGATCAGATCTTAAAATCTTTGTTCCCGTAATTGTTGGGTTCTTTAGTTTTAGTGTTTATTTGTTTGTACATTATGAAATACGTTTGGTTGATGATATTGGTTGGCTTCTCTTGCTTGGCTATGGGGCAGAATTCCGCCCGTGTACAGGAATTGGAAAAGCAGCGTAAAGAAGCATTGGCGGAAATAAAGCGTACCAGCGCATTATTGGATCAGACACAGGCTACGACCAAAGATTACCTGCGTCGGTTAAACCTTTTATCCCAACAGATTCTTTCTCGGAAAAAGGTTATCAGTCTGCTCGGACAAGAGATCAATGCCATCAACGAACAAATGGCAGATATGGCAAAGCAAATAGACCGATTGGAAACGGAATTGAAAGAGAAACAGCAGAACTATGGTAAGTCTGTCCGGAGTATGTATAAGCGACATTCTTCCCAAGACAAATTGTTGTTTATCCTTTCGGCAGACAATTTTGCCCAATCTTTGCGCCGATTGCGTTATTTGCGTGAATATGCAAACTGGCAAAAACAGCAAGCCCTCGGCATTGTAGAGAAACAAGCGGAGATTACTAAAAAACAAAACGAATTGGCGAAGACCAAAGCGGAAAAACAATCGTTGTTGGCCAATCGGGAAGAAGAACAAAAGAAACTTCAATTGGAAGAGGCCGACCAGCAGAAGGAGGTCAAAGAGCTCAACAAGAAGAAAAGCCTGCTTCAAGCTCAACTAAGACAAAAACAGAAGCAGGCTCAACAGCTTGATCGCATGATCGAACAGCAGATTGCGAAGGAGATTGCTGAAGCTGAGGCAAAAGCACGCGCTGAAAGAGAGCGCCTTGCCAAAGCCAATAAAGGGAAAAGTTCGGAAGCCGAACGTAAGGCAGATGTGAAAGGCGGCTATGCCATGACAAAAGTAGAAAGGGCTTTATCCGCCAATTTTTCCGGCAATCGCGGACAATTACCTTATCCGGTATCCGGATCGCATACGATTGTCGGACGGTTTGGTGAGCAACAACATCAAGAGCTGAAATATGTACGTACCAATAATAACGGTATTGATATCCAGACTACGCCGGGAGCAGATGCCCGCGCGGTATTCAACGGAGAGGTTACCCGTATCTTCATGGTCCCGGGGTACAATAATTCGGTTATTATCCGTCATGGTAATTATCTTACTGTTTATAGTAACTTGAGCCAAGTGTATGTCAAAGCCGGCGATAAAGTCAGTACCCGACAAGCCATCGGGAAAATTTTCTCTGATCCGGAAGATAACAACACCACTATCCTCCATTTCCAGCTTTGGAAAGAGAGAACCAAATTGAATCCAGCCTCCTGGTTAGCGGGGGAATGATAATTGTTTATTCACTTTAAAGAAACGTTTATGAATGTTTGTGTGTATTGTGCTTCAAGTACGAAAATAGCGGAAATTTATTTTGCTGCTGCCAGACAATTGGGTAGTTTATTAGCACAAGAACGGATTGGAATCATTAACGGGGCAGGCAATATCGGGTTGATGGGAGCCTTGTCGGATGCAGCTTTAGCAGAAGGTGGAACGGTTACAGGGGTTATCCCGCACTTCATGGTGGAGCAGGGATGGAATCATACCGGATTGAGCCAGCTTATCGAAGTTAAAGATATGCACGAACGGAAGCAAACAATGGCGCGTCTCTCGAATGCCATCATTGCCTTGCCAGGAGGATGCGGGACCTTGGAGGAACTGTTGGAAATCATTACCTGGAAACAATTAGGGTTATATCTGAATCCGATTGTCATCTTGAATATCAATCATTATTTTGACCCTCTATTGGCTATGCTTCATAAGGCGGTGGAAGAGAACTTTATGCGGGAGCAACATGCAGGAATGTGGACGGTCACGAACTCGCCTGCCGAAGCGGTCCGGCTTATACAAACTCTTCCTGTATGGGATGCCGGCATCCGTCGGTTTGCTGCGATTTGATGAGGCGCCCAATGGCCACACGGGAAAAGAACATTTATAAAAACAAGAAGAGGGTGTACCTCCAAAGATACATCCTCTTCTTGAAATGCATAAGTCCGGGAAATGAGTTATTTGAGCATAGCTTCAATTTTCTCAACAAATTTGTCTTTGCTGGTAGCACCCACGATTTTGTCAACCATTTCGCCATTCTTTAAAAATAACACGGTCGGAATGTTTCGAATGCCAAATTGACCTACAACCTCGTCATTATTGTCCACATCCATTTTTCCGATTATCACACGCCCTTCATAATCTTGGGCTAATTCATCGATAATTGGAGAAACCATTCTGCACGGACCGCACCACTCAGCCCAGAAATCCAGCACCATCGGTTTTCCCGAATTTGCATACTCATTAAAGTTTGCGTCAGTAATTTGTAAAGCCATATTTATAAATGATTTAAATCTAATATCGTTGCAAAAAACGTTGGCAAAAATACGAAATTTTATTTCCTGCCCCTAATTTTATCCATTTATTTTAAAGTCAATATTTTCGTTTTCGGTCAAATAATCGACCAGCTCTTTGGTTACATTCAACCGTACGCTCCGTGAAAACAGATTTAACGATATATTGTTATTCCCGTCGACTACCTTGAAGTAAAGCAAACTGTTTCCTGGATTGTTGTGGATTATCGTAGTCAACTCGTTGACAGTTTGTTCGTCCAAATCATGGATAGGAAGCGTAATACTGATGTTGTCAATCAGGCTATCTTTTTCGTCTTGCAATAGTTTGATTGAGGCGATGCGGAAATCAAGTACATTTTCATTATATTTCCTGGGTTCCATTTTTCCGGATACCAAAAGGTACATTCCTTCTTTCCCGTACTTTGCATAGTCAATATAATTTTGTCCGAACAGAGCGATTTCTCCACTTCCGGTAAAATCTTCCATTCTTAAAATGCCATACGGCTTGCCTGTTTTGGTCATTCCTTCGCGAAATCCGGTAACAATACCCCCAAGTAGTATATCTCGATCAACAATACTTTCTTTATCATCCAGTTCGGCCATGCCTGTATTGCATACATAATTTAAAATAATGCGATATTCGTCCAGCGGATGGGCTGAAAGGTAAATGCCTACTAATTCTTTTTCTTTGTTCAGCCGTTCCAAATCACTCCAGCGTTCGCAATGGGGAATTTCGGGTTTTGCTATAGCCACGAAATTATCATCGCCGAATAATGACGCAGCTGAAGTCGCTTTATCCATTTGATACTTATTCCCATAGCGCAACAGAATATCCATGAACGTTTCTCCTTTGCCATTGTCTGCAAAGAATGACTCACGCGGAATGCCAAAACCATCCAAGGCCCCAGCCAAAGCCAACGATTCCATTGTTTTTCTATTACAAGCCGAAAGACTGACACGCTCAACGAAATCGAAGATATCTTTATAGTGCCCGTTCTTTTTACGTTCGTCTATGATATTCATCACGGCCGACTCACCGACTCCTTTGATAGCCGCTAATCCAAAACGAATATTTTTCTGCTCGTCTACACTGAATTTCAAGAATGATTCATTGACATCCGGCCCTAAAACCAAGATACCCATAGCCTTGCATTCGTCCATAAACTTGGTAATATCAGAGATATTCGACAAACTTCGGCTCAATACGGCAGCCATATATTCGGAAGGATAGTTCGCTTTTAAGAAAGCTGTTTGGTAAGCTACCCATGAATAACAGGTGGCGTGACTTTTGTTGAATGCATACGAAGCAAATTTCTCCCAATCGCACCAGATCTTGTTCAGGGTCTCCGCTTTATATCCGTTTGCTTCTCCGCCTTTCATGAATTTCTCTTTGAGGGCATTCATTTTATCAATCAACTTTTTACCCATAGCTTTTCGCAAAGCGTCACTTTCGCCTCGGGTGAAGTTTGCCAATAGGCGTGACAACAGCATGACCTGCTCTTGATAAACTGTAATGCCATAAGTGTCTTTCAGATAACGTTCCATGACCGGAATATCGTATTTTATCTCTTCTTTCCCATGTTTCCGGGCAATGAAAGAAGGGATATAGTCCATAGGTCCCGGCCGGTACAAGGCATTCATGGCTATCAGATCCTCAAATTTCGAAGGCTGTAACTCTTTCAAGTATTTTTGCATACCGGCCGATTCAAACTGGAATGTTCCGGTAGTTCTTCCTTCGCAATAGAGTTTGTAGGTCTCAGGGTCTTCCAGGCTTATATGGTCAATATCTAATACTTTTCCCGTTGTGAGTCGGATATTTTCGACAGCATCTTTAATGATTGATAAGGTTTTCAGTCCGAGGAAGTCCATCTTAATTAACCCTGTTTCTTCGATGACGGAACCCTCATATTGAGTAACCAGCATTTCCTCGCCGGTATCTTTGTCTTTCGCCGTACTCACCGGCACTACGTCTGAAATATCATAACGTCCGATGATGACGCCACAGGCATGAACTCCGGTATTGCGTACGTTCCCCTCCAGCATTTGAGCATATTTTAACGTGTCTCTCACTAAAGGGTCTGCTCCGGTTGCCGCGGCTTTCAGTTCTGGAACATATTCGATGGCGTCTTTCAACTTGAATTTTTTCATGTCCGGGATTTTATCCGGAACCAGTTTGGCCAGACGATTGGATTCAGCTAATGAGAGCTTTTCCACACGAGCCACATCCTTGATGGCTAATTTCATAGCCATTGTACCGTAAGTGATGATATGCGCGACACGTTCTGCCCCATATTTGTCAGTAACCCAACGCAACACCTCTCCACGGCCATCATCATCAAAGTCCGTATCAATATCAGGCAATGAGATACGGTCCGGGTTCAGGAAACGTTCAAACAGCAAATCATATTTAATCGGGTCGATTTTTGTTATGCCTAAACAATAAGCTACGGCAGATCCGGCGGCAGATCCACGTCCCGGTCCGACCGAGACACCCAGTTCTTCGCGCGCCGCGCGGATAAAGTCTTGTACAATCAAGAAATATCCCGGGAAACCCATTGTTTTCATAATATGGAGTTCGAACTTTAGCCGTTCAGCCACTTCTTCGGATAGCGGATCTCCATAAAGTACTTTTGCCCCCTCGTATGTGAGTTTAGCCAGATAATCGGCTTCTAATTTGATCCGGTATAATTTCTCATAGCCGCCTAACTTCTTGATCTTTGCTTCTGCGTCTTCTTGCGTTAAGACAACATTCCCGTTCTCGTCTTGTGTAAACTCATCAAACAGATTCTTTTCAGAGAATTTTTCCCGGTATCCTTTTTCTGTTCCGAAATCTTCAGGAATGTTGAAAGTGGGCATAATCGGTGCACTATCAATGCTGTAAAATTCTACTTTGTCTGCTACCTCTAACGTGTTGCGGAGCGCTTCTGGAACATCTGCAAAGATTTGATTCATTTCAGCCGTTGTCTTCAACCATTCTTGCTTGGTGTACCGCATGCGTGTCGGATCGTTTAAATCCTTTCCGGTACTCAAGCAGATCAGCCGGTCATGAGCATCGGCATCTTCTTCGTTGACAAAATGGACATCATTGCTTGCGATTAATTTGATATTATGCTTGTATGCCAGTTCTATCAATACCTTGTTGACCTCAACTTGGCGTTTGTAAGTGCCTTGTTCTGCGTCAGGACGATGGGTTTCGTGGCGTTGCAGTTCTAAATAATAATCCTCACCAAAAAGATTCTTGAACCAAAGAATAGCTTCTTCCGCACCTCGGATATTTCCGCGCATAATCTTTTGGGGAATCTCTCCACCCAAACAAGCCGAGCAGACTATAAGCCCTTCGTGGTAATGTTCCAACAGTTCCTTGTCAATACGCGGACGCCCGTAAAAACCTTCTGTCCAGGAATAAGAAACCATTTTGATCAAGTTCTTATACCCTTGCAGATTCTTGGCCAATACGATTAAATGCCATCCGCTCAGATCCTCTTTTTCATCTTTTTTATGGCGATTATTACGTGCACAATAGCATTCGCACCCAATGATAGGTTTGAACAAAGATTTATTAGCCTCATCCAATTGCTTTAGGAGTTCCTCTTTCCGGGCAGACTCCTCTGCACTCAAATTCTCTTTCGCCTCCAGACTTTTCAGCTCTTTCCGGATATCTTTAATGGTAGACTGAACTTTTCCGTTTTTCTTGTTTACCTTATTAAAAAATTCCTTGATGCCGAACATATTTCCATGGTCAGTCACGGCAATAGCCCGCATACCATCTTTATAAGCCTTATCGATTAGCGCATCAATTGAGGCTTGTCCATCCAATAAAGAATATTGAGTATGGACATGCAAATGAATGAAAGGTTCCATATTTATATATTCGATTTGTTTTCTAACGTTCCTTCATATAATTCTTTGTTTGTCAAGACCTCAATAGCTTTCTTCAAACATTTGTCATCCCTGAGATTAACCAATAGCTCCCCTTTTTGGTAATAATAGCGTTTGGCAATTTCTGTTTCCATAAGTTTTTTTACTTCATTCTTAAAGCGATTAAAATCTTGTTCTAAATTCGGAGTCAATTTGGTCTCTAAAGTTTTGAACCAAATAGAATCACCTTCTTCCAGATAGCCTTCAAATTCTGCAACCTCTTTGAGGTTTTTTAAAACCTTTTCGCTTTGTCGGTCGTAAGTGAAATTCTTTTCTTTTTCATACGCTTTCAACGCTTCAAAGTCCGCGTCACTTACCGTAAACTCTTCGGCTGGAGGTATTGTTTTGTGTTGTTGTGTCCATGTCGTAATGAAATCAAAGAATGCCGTATCAAGCATCAGGTAATATAGCATAGTCGGCATTTCCGGTTCTTTAACCTCAAACTCCGGACGGACGCCTCCTCCGTCACGTACAGGACGGCCATTTTGGGTATAAAATACCTTTGTTAGACTATCCGGAATAGCAGCTACTGAACCATCTGCTTTACGATGAGTATAATCCAATTGCTGAATGCAACGGCCGCTTGGGATGTAATATTTGCTGATTGTCACTTTTAAGCTTCCGTTATAAGGCAAGTCACGGGTGGATTGGACTAACCCTTTCCCATACGAGCGTTCACCTATTAAAACCGCACGGTCCATATCTTGTAAAGAGCCGGAAACAATTTCAGATGCTGAAGCCGAGTTTCCGTTAATCAATACCGCCAAGGGCATTACGGTGTCAATCGGCTCATTCGAGGTCCGGTAGGTTCGGTCTAATTGAGAGTGTTTGGATTTGGTAGAAAGGACTACGCTCCCTTTCGGAACAAACATACCCACTATTTGTACGGCAGACTCCAGCACGCCTCCGCCATTATTCCGTAAGTCCAGTACAAGCCCTTTTATATGGTGATTGTTCCGTAAATCCAAAAATGCCTCTTTAACCTCTTGCGGGCATTTGTCGGTAAAGCTTTTCAGATGAATGTAGCCGATGCTATCCTCGCGGACACCATACCAGGTAACCTGATTGATCTGTACCTGTTTACGGACAATATCTACTTTTCTTGGTTTCTTTTCGCCTAATCGCTGAATTGTTAAGGTCATCTTGGTATTTGGAACACCTTTCAGCAATTCGCTGACCTTATCGTTCGTAAACGTGGAGACATCCGTGGTGTCAATTTTCAAGATCATATCCCCGGCCTTCAATCCGGCTTCGGCCGCCGGCATTCCTTCAAAGGGCTCGACTATCATCACATGACCTTTCTCGTTACGCTGGCGGATATAAGCCCCCATTCCTCCATATTCTCCGGTCACTATTTGCTTGAAGTTCGCCATTTCCTGCTCCGGGATGTATTCCGTATAGGGGTCAAGGCTTCTTAACATTGCATCAATCCCCCGTTGTACGGTTTTGTCAACATCAATAGTATCCACATAAAACATTTCCATCTCTTTTACCAAAGAGTTGAAAATTTCTAAATTCTTGCTGATTTCAAAATGATTATCTTTCTTTTTGTCTTGTGCCTGAAGCGGAAAAAGTATTCCACAAAGCAGTACCGCACATATCCAACCGAAATTTTTTTTGTGTCGCATGCTTATTCTATTTAAAAAAACGCGTAAATGTATATATTTATCTTCTGCTTAAGACAATATATCCTTTACTTTTAACTTTATTTGTTCCCATTTGTCTGCCGGAATCTGTGGACCGACAACATCAATGACATAACCAGCCAATAACGAACCAATCCGGGCTGATTGTTCCAAAGTTGCATTAACCGCTTGCCCGTAAAGGAATCCTGCGGAAAAATTATCACCGGCACCGGTAGTGTCGACAGGCTTTCCACCTTCGGCCGGCACCTGATAGAAATGCCCGTGACTTCCGATGAGTGAACCCTCTTTTCCCAAAGTGACCAAGGCGGTATCAACTTGTTGTTCCAAGCACTTTATGGCCTCACGCGCTGGCAATCCGGTGAATGCTTCAGCTTCGCTGGCATTGGCAAACAATATATCCACATATTGCGGAATGATCTCTTCCAATAACCCTTTAAAGGCATTTACTATATTATAATTAGCTAAATCCAATGCGACTTTTAGGCCTAACTGTTTGGCTTTTTTCATAGTCTCACGCACCAATGTCTCGTTGACAATCAAATATCCTTCGATATAAATGCAATCATATTGTTTTAATAAGTCTTCTGAAATCTCTTCCGGCGCGATTGTTGGAGCCGGACCTAAATAGGTACCCATAGTGCGCTCACCATCCGGTGAGATGAATACTGTACATGAACCGGACATGCCTTCGGTTTTTAAAAGGTAAGAAGAAACTCCGGCTTGACGAATCGCATTTTCATAGAATTCGCTTAATGAGTCATTCCCGACTTTCCCTATAAAACCGGATTTTCCTCCTAACAAAGAAATGGCACGCATCGTATTGCAATTAGAGCCACCCGGGGCCTGTATTGTTTTTGAACCTTCTTGATATTTTCGGATTACAATCATTTGCTCTTTGGAAATCATATCCATAGCACCTTTCTGTATACCGATATCTGTCAGTAAATCATCATTTTCCAATCTTGATAGAACATCCACCAAGGCATTCCCTAAACCTAAAATTTTCATTTTTCTCAAATTTTTTCTGCAAATATATTGCATATTTCGAAAATATGCCGTACTTTTGCAGTGCAATTTCAGAGAGGCGCTCTGAGATTGACAAATAAATTCTTCCTTAGCTCAGTCGGTTAGAGCATCTGACTGTTAATCAGAGGGTCCT
>ERZ857521.900-NODE-900-length-40561-cov-4.548808_pt1 | contig 40561 bp, 44 predicted proteins | sample MGYA00519701_ERZ857521 | MGnify/ENA primary metagenome ERZ857521 (study PRJEB31778, sample SAMEA3449346) | human gut metagenome | biome: human gut; feature: human-associated habitat; material: faeces | place: United Kingdom | collected 2010/2012 ...
TCATCGGCTCCAGCTTTGCGGTGCGGCGGCTCTCTGACCGGGTGTGCATTGAGCATGAGCTGTCTGTTATCCAAAATCCGAAACAGCACAGCAAGGGCCGCTTTCTCCATTATGGCCAGTGGATTGGAGAAAAGCCGCCCACCGCACAACAGAGGGTGCGGCTGGCCATCGTGGAGGCCCTGGGGAAAAAGCCCGCCGACTTTCCGGCGTTCCTGCGGCTTATGGAGGAGTCCGGCTTTGCGGTGAAGCATGGGCGGGGCGGCGTGATCTCGTTCCTGGCTCCTGGGCAGGATAAGTACACCCGCCTGCGGGCTTCTGTCCTGGGCCCAGGCTTTGATCCCGATGACATCCGGGCGATGATTGCCGGGGAGCGTCCTATCCCGGAGATCCCGAAAGACGGCCCGGCTCCGCCCCGGCGTGTCAATCTGATTATTGATATTCAAGAGCGTATGGCACAGGGCAAGGGCCCGGCCTATGCGCGGTGGGCCAAAGTTTACAACCTCAAACAGATGGCCGCCGCGCTCCAATATCTCCAGGAGCATAAGCTCACAAACTATGAGGAACTGGCGGCCAGTACCGAGGCGGCGGTGGATCACTTTCACGCCCTGGCTGGGGAGCTTCGGGAAACCGAAGCGGCCCTCTCCCATACAGTACAGCTCATGGGCGCTACGGTGGATTTTGCAAAAACCCGGCCCGTGTTCGATGGCTATAAGGCGGCCCGGTATAGCAGAAAATATCTGGCCCAGCATGAAGCGGAGCTGGCCGCATACCGGGCGGCGAAAGCTGCCATGAATGATCTTTTAGGCGGGGCGAAGCTCCCCAAAATGGACACGCTGAAAAAGGAGCGCCGGGAGCTCTCCGAAAAGAAAAAGGCCCTCTATGCCGAGTACCGCAAAGCCCAGGCGGATATGCGGCAGGCCGTTGCGGTCAAGGCAAACATTGATTATCTGCTCGGCCATACGGACGGGCGGGAAAATAAGGCCCAGGAGCGTTAGCCCGGGCCGCATCCAACAGGCGCTTGCGCCGGGACTTTGGGACAATTTGTCCCGAAGTCCCGCGGGTTTGGGGAGCTCCCCAACAAGCATTTTTGCGGGCCTGCGGCCTGCAAAAATTTCGGAGTGTGGCCACACCCGAATTGCTTGCCGTTTGTGCGCTCCCCTAAAAATAAAGCAAAGCACTATTGACCGTTTCGGTTATTTATGCTATACTGTTCAATGATAACCGAAACGGTTATTCAGAGAGGGGTAATACGATGGAAAAATTTCTTGCTCTATCAATCAAAAAGCAGGATACCATACGCAATGCGGCTCTGGCCTGTTTCGCAAAACATGGATATGAAAAAGCATCAATCAATGATATTGCGGTAGCGGCAGGTATCTCAAAGGCGTCTATCTTTCAGTATTTTGGGAATAAACAGGCACTCTACCAATATTTATTTGATTACTGCGCTGCCCAAATGAAACAAGCATATAACACGAGCGCATTGGAGGAAACCACAGATTTCTTTGACCGTGTATGGGAAGCCAGCGTTATGAAAGTGGAAAACTTGAAAAAGCACCCGCATATTGCATCGTTTATTGCAAGCGTGGCCGCAGAACCAATGCCGGAATTGAAAGGTGCCATATTTTCGGAAACAAACGAAAAATACATTGCATCGCTCGTTCTGCATGAGCAGGATTATAAAAAATTCAGACACCCGGAGGATGCAGAATTAGTGTTTCAGATGCTTATGCTGCTTGCAAAGGGTATGTCCGTTCAGTTGGAAAACGGAGTGGATTATGACGGCATGATGAAAGAGTTTCGAGAAATCCTAAATATGTTGAAGCACAACTTTTACAAGGAGGAATATCTGCTATGAGTGAACCTGTGATTGCCCTAAACAAGCTCACCAAAAGCTATGGAAAGCACCGTGGAATTGAGGAAATCAGCTTTACGGTCGAGCGCGGTGAGATTTTCGGCTTTATCGGCCCTAACGGGGCGGGAAAGTCCACCACCATCCGTACCTTGATGGGACTGTTGAAGCCCACCGGAGGAACCGCTTCTGTCTTTGGACTGGACTGTGGGCGGCAGGCATCTGAGATCGCAAAGGATGTGGGGTATCTCCCCAGCGAAAACTGTTACTACAACAGCATGAAAGTCAAAGAGATGCTTCTTTATACGGCGGAACTCTATGGAGTGGCCGGTCATAACAGGATGGAAGCATTGGCGGAACGGCTGAATTTGGATTTGTCCAGGAGGATCGGCGACCTGTCTTTGGGCAACAAAAAGAAAGTCGGCATCGTTTCGGCTTTGCTACCCTCCCCAAAGTTACTTATCATGGACGAGCCCACCAGCGGTCTTGACCCGCTGATCCAGCAGACCTTTTATGACCTGTTAAAAGAAGAAAATGAACGCGGTACGACGATTTTCCTGTCGTCCCATGTTCTGAGCGAGGTACAGAGGCTTTGTGACCGTGTAGCCATTCTGCGGGAGGGGAAGCTGGTCGGCGTTCAATCCATGAAGGAACTGCGGGGAAACGGCTACAAGAAAATCTCGTTGACAGCAAAAAACGCCATTCCAGAGGATTTATTTTCTATTCCCGGTACGGCTAATTTGGAGTGGGATAAGAGCAAAACTTCTGTATCCTTCATGTTTAGTGGAACCGTTATGACAATTATGAACCAGCTCCATCGGTTGGAGCTGGAGGACATTTTAATCGAGGAACCGTCATTGGAAGAAGTATTCCTCCACTACTACGAATAGGAGGTCGTTATGTTGATTTTTCGATTTGAATGGAAACGAAAACGAAAATATATTCTGATTTGGGCCGCAACTCTTGCGGTCTGTATCTTCTCCATGACGCCAGTGTATTATGGCATGATTGAAACGGTGGAAACTTTGCCTGTGGAATTTACACAGGGAGGCTTTTTTGAAACGGTTGGTATTTCTCTGGAGCTATTGATGGAGCCACTTGGTATGTACTCGTTCCTCACAGGCTTTTTTATGGTTGCAGGGGGGATTTTCGGGATGCACTTGGGGCTGTCGTTACATACAGAAGAGTGTACGGGAAATACGGCTGAATACTTATACACAAAGCCTTGTGGACGGAAACAGATTTATATGGGAAAGCTGCTATGTGCGCTTGCCGGAATATGTGTAACAGGGATTTTTTATCTGGCGACTTCATTTCTAACGATGACTCTGTTCCGTTTCGGATTTCCCATCGGGGAATTTTTCTTGGTGGCAGGTTCGTTTATTCTCATCTCCCTCTTTTTTGCACTATTGGGACTGATGGTTGGAATATTTCACCCCAATAATCGTTCCCCACTTCTGACAGCCGGATTGGTTGTGTTTGTGGAATATTGTATCACTTCTTTTTCGAGGACTGTCAATATCCGGGCAATCGGCTTTTTATCGCCGTTTTCTTTTTTCAGTCCAGCGGAAATCCACAATGCTGGAACTTATTCATGGGACTATATGCTCTGGTATCTGCTCCTGCTGTTTGGGTTTGCGCTGCTGGCATACTGGAAAATCTTGAAGCGGGATATTGCGTTGGCTGTGTAAAGGAGGAAACGAATGAAGGCGTTAGTGAAAAACGAGCTGCGCTTAACAAGAAAACTACTGCTGATCTGGATGGGAATTGTCTTGATTTTGTGTGGCTTCGCTTACTTTGAGTATTTGTCACTAAAGGAAAGCCTCAATGAGCTGACAGGGCTAATATCGAATTTTCCGAAAATTCTGAAAGCTATGTTTGGTGTGAGCGGTGATCTGACTTCTGCTTTGGGCTGGTATGGCTGTATGTATTATTGGGTCACGATGCTAACCAACAGCTATGCGGTCTATCTCGGTGTTTCGTGTGTAGCGAAAGAACAGGCGCAGGGAACGGCAGAATATCTATTTACAAAACCAGTGGGTCGCAACAAGGTTGTCTGTGCCAAAGCAGTTGCCTGTGTATGTAATTTGCTTGCACTTGCGGTATTCAGCGGGTTATGTAATTATTTTACCGCCATTTTACCGCTAGGCGGTTTAGAGCAAAGAAACGCTGCTTTTACCACCACATTGGGCCTGTTTTTGACAGGGTTGACTTTGTTTGCAATCACGCTTCTGGCCTCCAGCCTGACGAGAACCTATAAAGGGGCTGTTCGGATAGGCGCGGGAATATTATTGCTCTTTTATGGCATCAGCATCACCGCCGAATATCTTGAAGCTCCAATGCTGTACTGCTTAACGCCATTAAAATTCTTCGATGTTTACACAGTGGCAATAAGTGGAATACAGTTTTCGTTCTTCCTATTGGCTATGATAATTGCGATTGGTTCTGTTATCACAGCTCAAAAAGTTTGGACGCTCAGGGAAATTTGAAATGAACGATATGGATAGCTTCGAGTGGCTGCTATGTCCTGTCTGTAACAGTAAAACTCGTATCAAGCTGCGGTTAGATACTGAGCTGAAAAACTTTCCTTTGTTTTGTCCTAAATGCAAACAAGAAACTTTAATCAGCGTAGAAAAATTTAAGATTTTAGTTATCACAGAGCCAGACGCACAGACGCAGAGCCGATAACCCGTTAGCCCTCAGGCGCGGATTATCGGCTCTTTTGTTTTCGGCGGCTGTCAATTAAAGCCGCCGCGTTATACGACGACTTTATGAGGAACACGGCGGTTTCCGAGGAGGGATCGTCGTGTTCATTTTGCTTTTTCATAGTACGCATGATCTTCACCAGCTAAAAAAAGCGTAGCTCCCCCTCCGGGCAAGTCCGGCATTGGACGCGAAATTTGCCAGTACATTAAGAATAATGTCATTTCACGCGCTTGTGTGGCATCACGCCATGCGAGCGCGTTTTTCTATACCCACCTTGGGACAAGTTGTCCCGAGGTAGGCAGGGGCGGCCCCGGCTGCCGATCCCCGCCATCCCCCGTTCAGATCGTCCACCCACAACAAAAATCTGAACGGAGGAAAATATAATGACTACTATCAATCTGAAGGACTTTTACTCTTGGCACACCCATGATGAATATATCGAAGTTTCCGATGAAGTGGCCGCCGAGCTGCGGGCCGACAAGCTGTATGAGGCTGCCTACCAGCGGCGGATAATCCGCAATAAGGCACAGTATTCCCTCGACTGTGATGATGGGATCGAATACTCTGCCTGCCTTTCCGAGCCGACCCCGCAGGAGCTGCTGGAGCGCATGGAGCGTTTCTGCGATCTGTGGAACGCGCTGAACACTTTGCCCGAAACGCAGGGGCTTCGCATTGATGCCTGTATCATTGAAGGCAAGAGCATGACTGAGGTTGCCGAGGCCGATGGCGTAAGCGTGGCCGCCGTACATAAATCTATCCAGCAGGGTTTGAAGTCCATGAAAAAATATTTGCAAAATGTTTGATGTAGGGGGTTAAAAAACATCTTCCAAATGTCCTTGGTATATGAGAGGAGTTGATCCTCTCCACAACTGAATAGCGGCGGCTCCGGGCATAGTGCGAGGAGCCGGGCGGCGGGTGCGCCAGGACTTCTCCAACACGGAGGACGAGCGATCCACACCAACGCCGCAAGTGGGGACTTGCCACCCCACGGCCACGATCCGCGAGTGGACAGGCTGGCAGCCTGTCCCCCGGAGCTGCCGCACCACCCCAGCAAGGAGCGTCGCGCCGAGTATAGCTGTCTTATGACGGGCCAAACATACGGGCCCGGCGCTCCCCATCTTTACATAGGAGGCGGACTTATGGAATACGACCCCGCTCTGGCCGCTCTGCTGGCCCAGCCGTGGAGCAACAACGTGTGCCGGGGCTATGTCATCTATGCGATGGAAAACTGCGGCTTTTCTGCCGGGGACATCCGGCGCGTGGTGGCCGAGCTCTATGAAGTGTTCGACTGCCGGGGGCTGGAAGAGGCCGAGGCGCATTTTCTGGACAGCCCCTATTAAGTTCGAGACAATTTGTCCCAAGGTAGGGACAGGCCAAAGGGCAGCACTTTTCGGAGTGCTGTCCTTTCGCGTTTCCCCACCAACCCAAAACGCAAAAGGAGGTTTTACCGTGAGACTGACCGCACAAGAGCTGGAACAAATGAAAAACGTGGACATCGGCGCGGTGAGCGCGGATGCGCTGGCTGACGTGAGCGGTATGGCCTTTGACCGCACCCTCCCCCGGGAGGAGCGGCTGGCCCGGTTTGTGAGACGGGCCGTCAATCCGTACTGCTTTAGCGTGGGCGGCGTGGGCGTGAAAATCGAATTTGCCGAGGGCGGCCCCTCCCTCCAGGAGACGCTGGCGGCCTTTCTTATCCGGCAAAAGAGCGGGCTGTGACTGCTGTTGCGGCCTGCTCCCACTTCGAGACAAAATGTCCCGAGGCATCGACATCCTTGTTGATTGCCCCGGGCAGAGTTATAATATAAGTGTAATGTGATAGGGAAGGAGGAACAATGGCACGAGCTAAAAACAGAGGGTATCAGCAGACTTTGACCCCTACATATACTATCCGGCGCTGGCGTTTGGGCGAGTACATCCGCCTTTCCAAAGAGGATTTGAAAAAGGGCAAGGACGACAGCAACAGCGTGAAGAACCAGCGTGACCTGCTGGGGGACTTCTACCGGCGGCACATGGACGAATTTGAAAGCGCCGTTGAATATGTGGACGATGGGCACACCGGGACGGATGCCAACCGCGAAAACTTCCAGCGGCTCTTGGCCGATGTGATGAGCGGGAAAATCAACTGCGTGATTGTGAAAGACCTTTCCCGGTTCGCCCGGAATTACAGTGACGCGGGGAGTCTGATTGATAACCTGTTTGTGCAGATGGGCGTCCGCTTTATCTCCCTTGCGGAGAACGTGGACAGCTACCTGAACCCCGACAGCGTTTCAAACATTATCGTTCCGATAACCAACGTGATGAACGATAACTATTGCTACCAGACCTCAAAGAAAATCCGGCAGGTTTTTGATTACAAGCGGCGCAACGGCCAGTACATCGGCTCTTTCGCTCCCTATGGCTACATCAAAGACCCAAAGGACAAGCACCAGCTTATTGTGGATGCGGATGCGGCTGAAATCGTCAAGCGCGTGTATTCCATGCTCCTGCAAGGCTCGTCTAAGAGGGCCATCGCCTTGTATCTGAACGAACACGGCATACCCAGTCCCACGGCCTACCGCCGGAAAAAGGGCCTGCCCGTTTCCTCGGCTGTGGCGGACGACCCCATGTGGGGGGCCCGCATGATACATGAAATCCTCACCAACCCCATCTATACCGGGGATTTGGTACAGGGCCGCCGCCGGGTGAAAAGCTACAAGGTACACCAGATTGAGGCTGTGCCGGAGGAAGAATGGGTGCGCGTCCCCGATACCCACGAGGCCATCATCACCCACGAAACCTTTGACAAGGTGCAGGCCCTGCTGGTGCGCGATACCCGGACATCCCCCAAAGGGCGGGAGGTTCATCTGTTCAGCGGTTTTCTGAAATGCGCGGATTGCGGGAAATCCATTACCCGCAGCCAGAGCGGGAAAAATATCTATTACGCCTGCTCCACTTACAAGAACCGCTCCCGGACGGCCTGCTCCATGCACTCTATCAAGCACAACCGCTTGGAGGCCGCCGTTCTGTTCGCTATCCAGTATCAAGTGAACACCGCCGTTTCCTACTCGGAAATGATAACCAACATCAACTCGGCCCCGCTGAAAAAAAGTCAATCCCACCGCCTTAACGACCAGATAGCCGCAAAGGAAAAGGAATTGACCCGGATAACCCGCTACAAGCAGTCACTGTATCAAGATTGGAAAGACGGGGAAATCACCCAGCAGGAATACCGGGATATGAAAGCCGATTATGAACGGCAGGCCGCCGAGCTTGCGGATGTGCTGGCCCGGCTGAACGCAGAACGGGCGGAGCTCTTGAATGGCGTTGACAAGGAACACCCCGCGCTGGTAGCCTTTGCAAAGTATCAAAGCATCGAAACGCTCACCCGTGAAATCCTCACGGACTTGGTAGACCATATCAAGGTTTACGAAAACGGCAATATCAGCGTTCATTTCAAGTTCGCGGACGAGTTCCGCAAGATTGCCGAGTACATTGAAATCAACACCACCGATACCGCCGAGGCGGGCTGACCCCCGCCAAAGCAAAAACCCTTTTGACAGTGTGTTTTCCTAATAGGAGTTAATCATTGGGTGCTGATGCAGAAATGAGCCGCAAAATGCGATCTCATCAATCATCTTGCCGTCATACCAAGAGGGCTGCTCCATGCCATCAAAGTTGTTGTTCGCCAATATGCTTTTCCTCCTTCTTCACTTTTTCCAGATACCTTTGCAGTTTTTTCAGTTTGCTGTCGGTCATCAACAATTCAATGACCCCATTGCGCTCATAGGAATCGCCGCCGATGAGCGTGTCCACCTGATACTCCACATAGTCAAGCCGATCACAGGCTTCAACAAAATGCGGATGCCACTTTTCTTCCGGTGTCCTCGGCGCATACAGCCGCTTCCATTCTTGAAGCAGTTTCATATACTCCAAGAGCGCAGAAAAGCACAGCTTCTCATTTTCTCTGAGTCGCTGTGCTTCGCTTTTCCTGTTCTGTTTTTCCTGCATTGCCTTGGTGGGCGGCTTGTCCTGCGTGATGCCGAAGTCGTATGCCAGCTTCTTCGCCGCATCGTACAGGGACAGACCGTGGAGCTTTGCTGTGAAGTCGATTACGTCCCCATGCTCGCCGCAAGCGTAGCAATGGTAGTGGTCATCGTCCACAAACAGGCTCGGATGGCGGTCATTGTGGAACGGACAGAGAGCTTTCCCATGTCTGTTGACTTCCACGCCGTACCTCGCCGCCGCTTCTCTTGTGTTGATGCTTGCCTTTACTGCTGTGAATACATTCATTCAATTCCTCCATAATTCTTGTTGATAGGGACGATTTTTCATCCCCTCGTGTATATTATGAGAAATTCAGAAAAAAGGGTGCCGATGGCATGACAGGCTCATATCAAAAAACATGACAGCGGTTTTTTAGGGAGAAATGACAGCAAAAATGAATTTCGGTAGCGGCTACCAATATTCTTTTTTACTCGTTTTTTAGACAAATCAATGTATCATTTTTATACTTTGAAATATTTTCGGTAGCCGCTACCAAAAATATCTGCTGCGTTCTTTATTTCGTCACATTTGTATGGTATAATGTACTAAAACAGAAAACATGACAAGGAGGGCAAGACGGATGGAACAGGAAAAGCGTGGTCGTGGCAGACCGAAGATCGACACGCACATCACCGAATACGGCGCACCCAGCCGCAGACAGGCAATCAACGCCATGTATATGTTTGAGGGAGTACATCTATTATCAGTAGCCGCTACCGATATTCCCGATAGTGACCTGCTTTGGCACTCGGACGATGCAACGCAGACGTCAAAAAGCAAAAACGGCATCCTAGAACAGCTTGGACGAATGTTGGTTCAAGACCATCACAGCGAGGATGATTGCGTATATATCGCCAACCTTGCAATTGCAGCCTTGAAGAACGTTAAGACCTCCAGAGAGATAGAAAAAGCAATTCGCAATGTGCGTACCGCAAACAAGAAGTCTGCCGCTGACCCCGACAACGACTGGCTGTATAAACAGGCAAAGGAAGCTGCAAATGTGCTTTATTGGATGGGAGGTGCTTTCCATGAGCATCCTTAATCAAAATCTGCTGACATTGGATTTTTGGAAAGACGAAGTGACCTATGCAGGACACACCCTGCCCACGGGCAGTATCGGCTGTGCTGCTATGAATATTTCTGATGAACAGATCGGACAACTCATGCAGCTTGCCATTCCTCTGGCAGCGGTTGTGGAACTGATAAAGGATGGAACGCCTACCGCAGAACATTTCACGGTTGCCAAGGAGAGTGTATTACAAATTACGCAGATGATGCGTACCACCTATCCGTTTTCGCTGTTTGACTTTCCCGCCGACGGGCATGACATTCAGCAGATCTTCTCACGGGAATATACAGACAATGCAATTGCCTACATAAATGCAGCACAGGAGATCGGCATAACTGCCGCCCTTGATGAACAGTACAAAAAGGGCGTAGGTATTGTAAAGCTGATAAGCGAGTTGGCGCAACTCGGCGGTACTCTGATGATTTTCAAACAAGGTATGATTGAATTTGCCCACAAGCTCCATGACAGCAAGCGAACGCCGGAGGGATATGCGGAAACCTTTGCAAAGCACTTCTCTGATACGCCCACCCTGTCCTTGGATAATCCGATGTGGATGCAGCTGACCAACACCACGATGCAGTATGTATCCGCTGTCATGCCGGAGAAAGGAATACCGCAGCTTGTGAAGCGTATGCACTACGTTTCCTTTGTGGGTATGTTCCGTTCTGACTTATTCGAGGGATTATGCGTCGGTCATGCACCGAGGAAATGCCCCATTTGTGGCAGATGGTTTCTCGTCACCGATGCAAGGCAGACCAAATACTGCGGAGGACTTGCGCCGGGGGACAAGCTCGGACGCACCTGCCGTCAGATCGGCAATCTCAAAGGCAGAGAGCAGCGAGAACTTGCAGGCGATCACCCCATCAAGGCAATCTACACACGCCGCATGAACACGATTACGCAGTATCTCCACCGTGGCACTCTGGACGAACAGACCGCCGCCGTGATGAAGCGTTTGGCAAAAGACAAATTAGAATGTGCGATCTTCGACCACGAGTATGCTAACGGCAGCTATGAAGCGGAAATGGCACAGGATGCTTTGCTCAAAGAAGCGCAGGTGATTATTTAAAGCATAATGTGTTAGATATAATGTGAGATAGGAAGGTGGGCGAATGGAAAAATATCAAGGCGTAGCTATGACGGATGGAATAAACAGAAAAACCCATATATTCCCGTTAAGTGCAATTATTAAGGCATATCACGCCTCGTGGCATACAGCTCTTCCCATGAATTTAGGACACGACAGAACGAAACCAGTAGGATATACTATGCTAACCGGTATATATATGGAGCCAGGAAAGGCGTATGTAACAAACGAGTCGGCAATCATGGAAACCAAAGAAGAATATGAAATAATGCAAAAAATGATAAGCTCCTATGACAATAAGATTTTTTGCGTAGAACATAAAAATGAACTTGATACTCTAACAAAAAAGTTGAGGGGGGTTCTCTCTGATGAATTTCGTGTTGCGCCAGTTGGTCAAGCTGTGGCAATCAAAGATAAGGATCTCGTGTATCGTCTTTTCCCAGAATGGTCTCAAACAATAAAAGATGGACTTGCAGATGTACGAGATTTGCAACCAGTTTACACGAAAAGCGAAAATGGCGAAAAGGGATTTCTTATTCCTGGCGTTTATTATAAAGATGGTTATTTACTCTTTGGCCATCAGTTTTTTCGCAGAAGTCTATCCATATTAAACTCTACGAACGAGGAGTTTTTTAATTCATTTGAAAAGATGCGTGATATTCCAGGTGCCGAAATAAAACTTGCGTTAGATATGGACATGGTTGGGCTTGCTGGGACCGAGCATCCAGAATTAGAATATCAGTATATTTGGGGTCCACATTTTAATGACGATTTGGACTGTATCCCTGAAGGTGTCACTTGCCATGAAAACGAATACTATGATAATCTTTTTTCCAATTTATTAAGCACACAGTTTTATTGGCATATTCAAGATGGCAAAAGAACTTTTGAATGCGAAGAACTTTGTGATAAGGAAAATGTGTCCTTTGATGATGGGAAAACCATGCTGTGGGGATGCAGATATGTCCATAGTATGATAAATCCGAGCACAGGATTACCCACTCATCTTGATGGCGCAATTAGGATTTATAATGATGTGCAGATACTTGATCGAATTGATTCCAAAACAGATATAAGTAAATATGGCAAGGACTCCGAATATATAAAACTTTGGCGAATAGACAACGATTTTTCGGTAGCCTTGTGGAAAGAGCTTATAAGTTCATTTTATAGGGAGAATACCTTAATTGGGGAGTATTTTGATGGTGTTGATGAAAAATATGATCAAATCAAAAAAGAAAGCAACGAACATAACTCTGTAGTCAAACGCCCCAATAGTTTTGCACATATTCAATTTTCTTCCGGTGACGGTGTACGAGTCTATCTTAGATATATAAATAAGTTCAATATAGCTGCAGATAGAGACATTGGAGTATCTAACAAAGATTGTTTTATTACCTATGGCGGAGAAAAAGAGAAAATCATTGATGCAGATACAATCACCCTTTTGAAATACTTAAAACACAAAGGACTTAGTTTGCGGATGCCGGTCACTTCTCAGATTGCATTTGGCGATATGATATATAATTTCCCGACATTATGCTGCAAGAGTTCGCTTGTTGTGGACATTGTGATCTCAGCAATAAAAGAACTCTGTGAAGTGTGGGTACGAAAAGGAGATGATAGACTAATATCATTTGGGCTTATGGTTAATTTAGCAACCGAGGCTGTACATATATCTTTTGCAAGCCATGTAAATGACTTGTTTAAACTACTTGGCTCACTCCCCAAATTGTCGGATGTTACATTTGAGGAGTGGATTGAAACCATATACAAACAGAATAATAAATATAGGGTAGCAGAAGATCAGCCAAATAAATTCCAGTTGATTCACGGTGATGTATTGTGTTTTAAACGCCTTATTGTTGACCCAACCAAAATTAAAAAGATTTGGATGGAAGACGAGATTGTACATGCACAATTAAACATAACTAAAGCAGAAGGCGAAGAATTATTACAACACAAAATTACATGTGCTCCATTTTACAGAATCATTGAAGATAAATGTAGTAAATGCGGAAAAGATTATGCTCAATGTTCTTGTTTGAAATTTATTGATGACGATGTTTCCGATGAAGTTGTCAAGGCTGACTTGCTTGGCTTGATATGGACAAATCGAAATGCCTATTTCCCTGACGGGCAACTTGAACTCATATAAAAAGAAGTGTTTACAATTCCTCTTTGCCTTAAATTAATTCAGTAACCATTCTACAGAAGGAGGTGCGCCAAATATCCGAAGAACGCTTCTGGAATACCGATGAATATGCCAGCACAGCAAAATTTTCTGTGCCGGACGGAGCTATGACTATGCGGCAGGCAGGGCGCATCTTCCGTCTTGACCCTGCGCCGCCCAAGGTGGAGGACATCAACGATTACATTGTTTCTGCTATCAGAGAGCAGGACAATACATACTTCACTTACTTCCTCCATCACTACGAACCAAGGCTGAACAAGCGAGTGTACCGATTTCTGCTGACCGAGGGCATTGACCGCTATGACCCTTTGCGCTTTCTGGATTACAAACTCAGCTGTGTTCTTGCCATGTTGGAGTGCTTACAGAATTACGTTCCCGACAAGGGAGCAGACTTTCTGACCTACGCCCATCACTTCATCGGCAACGCACTTCTGGATTGCCGCAGACAGGAAGAAGCAGGCTCATTCAAATCTCTGGACGAGTACAAAGCCGCCCGTGGTATTGCTTGGCTCTATAACAATTCCGGCAAGAGCACAAAAGAAGTCATTGCCGAGTATGCCGCCGAACAGAACTGTTCTGAGGAAACTGCCGCCGAGTATTTGACCCTTGCAAGGCAGAACCGCAGCCGTGTTCCTTTCTATGCGACCATGCAGGACGAGGACAGCGAGGAAACAGGCGAGGATGTTACCCGTGACGATAGTTGGAACTATGCGGATATTCTCTGGAACGGCGTTCGTGCCGATGCGGTGCAAGCTGCCTTTGACAAGCTCAGTTATAAGGAGCAGGATTTTCTTGAAAGGCGTAATGCGATCTGCATGAATTGCGGACGGGTGATGCCGTGGAACGAGCGTTATTCATTTGAACAGCTTGCCACCGCTTACGAGTACAGCACTACCAGCGGCGCAGAGCGAGCTTACAAAAAGATCGTGGACAAGCTGACCGGACTTCTGGTGGATGCCGGTGTTCTCGGTGTGGTGGAATTGAAGCTGACCGACAAAAACAAAAAAATCGCCGCCGCTGCATACGAGTACAAAGCAGTACATCGGTATGCCAACGACGACGATGAATGGGGTGAAATCCGTTTTGACTTTTCTGCCGGAACTGCGCAGATCGTAAAACTGGCAGACGGCGATTTGAGCAGAACGAACGTCTTTGCAAAAATCGCAATCCGTCAAATTCTGAAACTCTCCATGAGTGAGCTTCCGAAGAAATTGACAATTCCCTTTGAATTGGAGCAGGAGAAAATACGATACGGGAGCTGATCGCTGCGGCGGGTTTTATATACCTCTTGCGCCCCCGTTGGCACAGCAAATCTTTCCGCACAGCTACAAGATTTCTTATGCCAACTACACACGAACAGGCGGATTTTGCTCATTGCAAATTCCTTGTCTTTTGTAGCTTACAGCCCACAAAATCCGCCTGTTCTGCTGCCGCCGAAAAGTGTCTGTCTGCCGTGGGACAGCCCCTTTCCAGCGTCAGCGGTCGCAAAAGGTATAACACACTAGACTTTGCAAGCAAAATCGTGTGCCAACAGGGATGCTGCTCGCCCCTATTGGAAACCCAGAGCCAAGGGATGCTTCTCGCCTTCCGGCTCGGTCAGTGCTTCAAAATGCTTTGCATTTTGAGGTATCCATCGGAGACCCGCACCCCTCTGGACACCCCATATATTTTCCTCGAAAATGGTACCCAAACTGTAAAAATGCAGTTTGACACCATTCCTCGGAAAATATAAAACAGATTTATTTCTTCATCTGCGAATTGAATGAAAAAATAAATCCGTTTATTCCGGCATAGCCGGCAAAAAGAAAAACGATTAAAGAACGGCGGTGATGACCATGAAATACAGAATTGCAATCTGTGATGATGAGCAGAATCAAATTGAATACATAACCTCGATTGTGGCATCGTGGAGTGCTCACGAAGGACACGGTTGCGAGATACGCACGTTTGCGTCTGCCGAAGCGTTTCTGTTTGAATACGAGGAAGATAAAGCGTACGATATTCTTCTGCTCGATGTTGAAATGAAAAACATAAACGGCATTGAACTTGCCAAACGTATTCGCAAAGACAACAACCGTGCCGAAATCATTTTTATTACTTCACATTTTGAATTTGTTGGTGAAGGCTATGAGGTTGATGCGCTCCACTATCTGATTAAGCCGATTTCTCTTGAAAAGCTGACGCAAGTGCTAACCAAAGCCACTGAAAAGCTCTCCGTCGAACCTCTGTCGGTGGTGATCTCCAGCGATGGTGAGACTGTCAAACTGTATGAATCGGATATTCGCTATGTGGAATCATTTCTGCATTACATTGTCATTCATACGAAGGATAAAGAGTACAAGATAAAGGAAAATATGTCTGTGTTTGAAAAAAGAGTAAGCGATGACTTCTACCGTATTCATCGTTCTTACTTGGTTTCACTCAAACACATAACACGAATTTCCCGTACATCCGTTAATATCGGCAACACCGAACTTCCTCTTTCAAGGGGAAAGTATGACGATATCAACCGAGCATTTATTCAACATAACTGAGGTAGCCTATGAGAAAGAAAACATATTTGAAGCTGGTTGAATATCAGACTGAGCAATCAGAAAAACACTTAAACGAGGTACGAAGTATCCACAAGGAAATGAGGGGTTATAAGCACGATTTTCACCATCATTTACAAATGTTGAAAGGTCAGCTTGAAGCCGGAGAAGTTGATCGTGCACTTGCATACATAGAACAGCTTGATAACCAACTGATGAATGTGGACACTCTACTGAAAACGGGTAATGTATCTCTGGATGCTATTTTGTCCGCAAAGATCGCCCAAGCCAAAGCAGAAAATATTGCTGTGACCGTGAAAGCCAACGTGCCGGATCAGCTAACAATTTCAGACTTGGAATTGAGTATCATCATCGGAAATCTGCTTGACAATGCTATTGAAGCCTGCCGTACAGTAACGGGAGAACGGTTTATCCGAATCTTCATTTCTATGAAAGGCAATATGCTTTATTTTTCCATGCTCAATGGCGCAGGCGCAAAGAGGAAAAAGACGGGCTCTTTGTTTGCAACCCATAAGGACGGCGTTCACGGTTTCGGTCTGCGCCGTGCTGAAGCAATCCTTGAAGAACACGGCGGCTGGGTAAAATACAACAGCGAGGACGGCGCTTTTACTTCGGAATTTTTGGTGCCTGCTGTAGAGTGATTTGCAATTCGTGCACTGGCAGAAGCATTTAGTGCACGAATTTTTTGTCGTGCAGCTTGCTGTGTTAGAATATATACGTAGATAGGAGGGATGTCGAATATGAAAAAACCTAACAAAAGTTCGCACGATGAGTTGAATCTCACCAAATATTCTGTAATTCGAAACATTATCTATTGCCTGAATAATACAGCCAAATGCCATTTCCCGCTTTTGTGCTGGTGTGTTCTAAAAATATTGGTAGGCACGCTGATTCCAATACTAACAACCATTTTACCCAAAACAGTTATAGAGATGGTTACTGCGAAACAAAGCTTATACGAATTGATTGTCGCCATTCTTGTTTTTATGGGCAGTCTCGCCATTCTATCAGGTGCCGATATATTTCTGACCAAGTTCATATACCATCAGAAATTCAGAATGAACACTTTTTACCTCAAGCGAGTGGCACTGAAAGGACTGACCACAGACTATATCAATCAGGAAAACGGACTGTTTCGCAAGCTTCAGACAGAGAGTTTTATGTGCTGCAACGGTAACTACTCTCCGCTTTCCAATATATATGAAACTTTGATAAAATTCTGTACCAGCCTTCTGGGGTTATCTGTTTTTGGTGCTATGCTCGTTCAGGTACATTGGGGAATCATCGTTTTTCTAATTACAACAACCACAATCAGCTATTATTTGAATCGTAAAATTATTGCATGGACAGCCGCAAATAATAAAGAACGAATTGGTTATCAACAGCGAATTAACTATATTAACAATATTTCCGGTGATATTCGTTCTGCAAAAGATATTCGCCTATACAAAATGGCTGTATGGTTTTCAGATATTTACAACAATAATATGAAAGGAATTGCCGGATGGTATAAACGGCTTACGCATAAACTTTTTGGTGTTGCAGCATATGACAGCGGCTTAGCTTTACTTCGTGAAAGTATCGCCTATCTATATCTGTTATATCTCATATGGAATGGACAAATAACTGTTGCAGAATTTGTTATGTATTTAAGTGTCGTTACCGGTTTCTCAGCATGGCTTGGCAATATTTTTTCGCAGTTATCCTCTCTTAACCAGATAAATCTGAAAATCAATTATTTTCGTTCATACCTTGAATACCCGGAAACATTCAACAGAAACAATAGCTTGATAAGTCCGGTGAACGATTGTCCAAAGGTAATTGAACTCAAAAATGTGAGTTACAGATACGAGGGAGCAGAGCACGATACACTGCAAAATATCAACTTGAAAATAATTCCCGGCGAACATATCGCAGTTGTCGGATTAAACGGCGCCGGCAAAACAACGCTTGTCAAGCTGATCTGCGGTCTAATCGATCCGACAGAAGGACAAGTTCTGTATGATGGCGTTGATGTCCGTAAATACAATCGGGTTGAATTTTACAGACTTTTCTCTGCCGTATTTCAGCAATTCAGCATCCTGCCCGTGACCATTGCGGAGATCGTTGCCGAAACTGTGCTGGAGAACACTGATGAGGACAGAGTGAAGCGCTGTCTGACCGTTGCAGGGCTTTGGGAGAAAATCGAACAACTTCCCAATAGTGTAAATAGTCAATTTGGAAAAACAATATACGACGATGGCATAGAGTTTTCCGGTGGCGAGATTCAGAAATTGTTGTTAGCTCGTGCAATGTACAAGAGCGCTCCGGTTATGCTTCTTGATGAACCTACAGCTGCCCTTGATCCCATTGCTGAAAGCATGTTATATGAAAATTACAATCAGATAAGTTCCCAAAAAACAACTGTTTTTGTTTCGCATAGACTGGCAAGCACAAGCTTTTGTGATCGTATCCTCCTGATTGAAAACGGGAGAATCTGCGAAGAAGGCAATCATAATGAACTGCTTAAGCAGAACGGGAAGTACAGTATGCTTTTCGAGATGCAAGCAAAATACTATAGAGAAAATCCCGAAGAAACGGAGGTGGCAGAATGAAAAAAATGACCATCACAAAAAGAATTTCTGTCACTATGCGTGGTTTTTCAATCTTAAAACAGTACTGCCCTGGTCTTGCACAGGGGAAGGCTATGTATGAACTGATCAATTCCGTTCAGCCTTTCGTCTCCATTTGGTTTACTGCACAGATCGTAAACGAGATTTCATCACAAAGAAGGCTTAAGACCATTCTGCTCTATGTTCTCGGTGCAGTGCTGATCAACTTTATCTGTGCTTTGCTCAAAAGCATAATCAATCATGTCTGTAACGAAAAAGAATCACAGATGTGGAGTTGGTTTGGAAAGGTATTCTCAGACAAACAGATATCTCTTGATTTTGTTGATCTGGAAAATGCCGCAATACAGCATCAGAGGCAGGAAGCTGAAGAAAACCTCTACATGTTCGGTAACGGTCTGGCACAGCTCTTCTGGGGGATATCCGCACTTGTACGAACTCTCGTATATATAGTGCTCTCTCTCGTAATGACGGTTTCCTTGTTTATCTCTACATCCGGAAACCGCTTTATTGATCATCCTATCTGGATAGGCATCATCCTGGTTTGCATTGCGGTTGGCGGTTTAAGCAAATCCAAAGCAACCATCAGCGAAAATGACGTATTTATGGAGTACTGTAAAAACACAGTTTGGTTTAATCGTGTCTTTATGTTTTTCGGTAAAGAACTGTATATGAATCCCGAAAAAGCCAAAGATGTTCGCATCTACAGTCAGAACACGGTTGCTGAAAAAATGCTGGACAAACTCATCACGCATGAAAGAGATAACCAATCCGATATAACAAAAATGGCTCTTTATCCCGCTATTGCCCAAATTATTATCGGTCTTGCAAATGCAGTTTGTTATTTGTTTGTAGCGATAAAAGCCTTGTTTGGTGCATTTGGCGTTGGTAGTATTGTGCAATATGTGGCTGTTTTATCAAGGCTCGGAGAAGGGTTACAAGAATTGATGTATATCCTATCCGATAACGAAGTATATTGTACTCACCTACAAAAACTGTTTGATTATCTCGAACTGCCAAATCATATGTATCAGGGTTCGCTGACTGTTGAAAAAAGAGATGACAACGAGTACTATGTGGAATTTAGAAATGTATCGTTCAGATATCCGAACACGGACACATATGTGCTCAAGCATGTGAACCTGAAATTCAAAGTCGGTGAAAAGCTGGCTGTTGTTGGAATGAATGGATCTGGTAAAACCACGTTTATCAAACTGATGTGCCGCTTATATGATCCGACAGAAGGAGAAATACTGCTCAACGGTGTGAATATCAAGAAATATGACTACAACGAATACATGTCAATTTTCTCGGTGGTTTTTCAGGATTTCCGTCTGTTTTCCTTCTCTCTTGGGCAAAATGTCTCTGCCAGTGCTTCTTATGACAGGGAGAAAGTGATTGAATGTCTGAAGAAAGCCGGATTTGCTGAACGTCTCAACTCATTACCAAATGATTTGGATACGTTTCTTTACAAAGATATAGATGCGGAAGGTGTAGAAATATCTGGTGGAGAAGCACAAAAGCTCGCTCTTGCCCGTGCTCTCTATAAAAACACACCGTTCATCATCCTTGACGAACCTACCGCTGCGCTCGATCCAATTTCAGAGTATGAGGTTTATAGCAAATTTAATGAAATTGCAGGAACCAAAACCTCTATTTACATCAGCCACCGTCTCGCATCATGCCGCTTCTGTGACAAAATTGCTGTATTTCATGAAGGTGAAATAATTCAAATCGGAAGTCATGAAGAACTCCTTGCTGACAGCAAAGGAAAATATTATGAACTGTGGAACGCACAGGCGCAATATTATACAGCATAAAATTACAAAAATGCCGCTTGCACTGACTTCTTCTTGTCGGTGCAAGCGGCATTGCTTTTATAATTAGTCTAAAGGATTATATTCGGTTACTGTTTTCAGATATGTTTCGGGATCGCCGTTCAAGATAAGGTCTGCATACTCTAATGGCGCATTGTAGATCAGATAGTCAAGCTCTGATCGTTCATACATATTACGGGCAACCTCGTTCTCAACGGCGATGGTATCAATCGCAATCATGCTGCCATCTGTGAATTTCAGTTCCACACAGCAGTTATCGAAGTTATATTCGCAGGAAATCAGCTTTTTCATAGGGTTTACCTCCAAAATTGTATTGTTTGGAAGTAATGTAAGCGTGGGTTTTAGTGTGGTATCTTTAAGTTTGGGAAACCCCCCGTTCCCATTTGGAGATGGTGCGGTCGCTCACAGTCAGGCGTTCAGCCAGTTCCCGCTGGGTCAGTCCCAGACGGGTGCGCAGGGTGCGGATCAGTGTCCCGGTTTTCACAGGGTCCATGGGAGATTCCCCCTTTCCATAGAGAGTATACCCCAGAACGCCGCCGCTGTCACCCAACGCTCCGGCGAGTGGCGGGCAAAGGGGTGGGTCAGACAGGCAGTTCCAGCCGGGGCAGCACCAGTTCCCGGGTCAGGGCAATGGCCTCCCGGCAGAGGGCAGCCCGGGGATTTTCCGGACGGTAAGCCGCCACCGAAGTGCGGGTATAGACCGGCTGCTGCAGGGTACAGAAGGCGATGCGCTCCTGTCCGCCAGGGAGGGTGCGTTCGAAGAGTGCTCCGGTGACAAAGAGAGCTCCCAGTCCCAGGGCACAGAGCTGCCGGGCGGTGGACATATTGGAATAGCTGAGGATGCGTCCCGGACGCACCCCGGCCTCATGGAGCAGCAGTTTGGAGGAGCGGTAGGAGCCGTTGCCGGGGTAGGGCAGCAGGAAGGGCAGGCCGTTGACCTGGGTCGGGGGAATGGCATAGGGCCGGGCGGGAGTGGCCTCTGTCAGCGGCAGATCCCGGACACAGGCATAGCTCCGGGGAATGGCCAGCAATACCGGTTCCTCGGCGAGCTTTTCATAGCAGAGCTCGGGATAGCCGGTGTCCAGCACCCCGATGGCGAGGTCGATCTCCCCCTGGCGCACCCCAACCTCCAGGAATTCCTCCCCTTGTTCATGGAGCTGGATGCCCATCTCCGGATGGCGGCGGCAGAATTCCGGCAGCAGCAGGGGCAGCCAGTGGTTGCCCCGGGTGGCGCCGATTCCCAGATGGAATACCGTTTCCATACTGCCCAGAATGCGCAGCTCATTGCGGAGGTTGGTCTCTGCCAGCTGGATTTTCTTCATCTGTTCGATGTAGAGCGCCCCGGCCCGGGTGATCTCGATGGGAGTGACACTGCGGTCAAACAGTTTTACCCCGAGCTGTTCCTCCAGACGGTTGATGTAGTTGGTCAGGGTGGGCTGGGAGATAAAGGCTTTGCGGGCAGCCCGGGTGAGGTTGCGTTCCTCTGCCAGGGCCAGGACATAATCCAGTTTATCCAGGCTCATAGAAAATCCCTCCGTCGGATATGATACAGTTCGATTGTAGCATCTTCCCGGGGGCTTGTCCACAGCGGGGAGCGGCTTTGGAAAGGCTATGGAACGATAAAAATTTGCAATGGCGCAAAGCCTTGTAACCCATCCGGGGACCGACTATAATGAAAGAAAAAAAGCCCGCAGCCAATCGGATTGCAGGAAACGTTGCATTCTGGACGCCGGACAGACCGGCATGGACGGCGGGACACACCGGCCTCCGGGACACAGCAGACCCGGCATGCCGCAGGAAAGGGAGAACAGTATGGCCATTGGATTTCGTGCGTATAAGGAGTTTGAGCGTCCGGCCCCGGAACTGGTAGAGGCATTCCGGGGAATCCCCAGCAGCAACATCGGGGACTGTACCCAGCGGATGAACTGCATGTTTGACGGCATCCGTCCGTTCAATGACCTGCCGCTGGTGGGCACTGCCTTTACCGTGCGGGTGCCTTCGGGGGATAACCTGGTGGCACAGGCGGCGCTGGACTATGCCCGTCCCGGGGACATCATCGTCATTGACGCTGCAGGCAATACCGACCGCGGTATGGTGGGCGGCATGATGCTGGCCTATGCTGAGATGCGGGGCCTGGGCGGCTTTGTGGTAAACGGAGCGGTGCGGGACCAGGAGGATATCCAGAACGGCAGCCTGCCGGTCTATGGCAAGGCGGTAAGCCCGCTGGGGCCCTACCGTCAGGGACCGGGCGAGATGAATGTGCCGGTGGTCTGCGGCGGACAGGTGGTCATGCCCGGCGATATTCTGGTGGGCGACCGGGACGGCATCGTAGTGATTCCCCGGCAGGAGGCGGCAGAGCTGCTGGAGGCAGCCCGGAAGAACCTTCAGGACGAACAGGAGGCCATGGCCCGCATGAAGGCCGGCACCTTCCCGGTGGAGGAGCATCTGGAGAGCTTTACCGGCTCGCTTCTGCGCCGTGGGGGAGAACTGATTTAAGCATAATTCAGCTGAGGAACGAAACTCTCTCTGTGGACGGCGCCTGAGCTCGTTCCTGCGCCGTGGGGGAGAACTGATTTAAGCACCATTCAGCTGGGAAACGGAACTTTCCTTATGGGCAGCGCCTGAGCTCGTTCCTGCACCATGGGGGAGAACTGATTTAAGCATAATTCAGCTGAGGAACGGAACTTCCACTGTGGGCACCGCCTGAGCGCATTCCTGCGCCGTGGGGGAGAACTGATTTAAGCACAATTCAGCTGAGGAACGGAACTTTCCTTATGGGCAGCGCCTGGGCGCATTCCTGCGCCGTGGGGGAGAACTGATTTAAGCACAATTCAGCTGAGGAACGGAGCTTTCATTATGGGCAGCGCCTGGGCTCTTTCCTGCGCCGAGGCGGGGAACTTCTTTGAATCTGTCTTTTCCTCTCATACACTATACAGAAAAACTTCGCCGGGGTTTGACCCTCCGGCGGAGTTTTTGTCTTTATCGGATCACACCGACTTCCCGGGCCAGTGCCTCATCGGCGCCGGGGAACTGCCGGTAAAGCTGTTCGAGGATACGCTGCCGGGACCGGGACGGCTCTTCTCCGTAGGCGGAGGTGACCCAGTCATAGCCATAGAGGTGTTCGGGGGTGCTGTACACGGTCACTGCCCAGCCATAGGGCTGTCCCTTGGCATTTTTACGCTGGCGCAGGTCCCGGGCAATGAGATAGGTCTGCATCTGCAGGGCAGTCATCACCCCTTCGAAGTTCTTTTCGCCGCCCTTTTCAAACCCGGCTTTGCGGCGTACCTCAAAGGAGAACAGCTCCTCCTCCCCGGGAAAGAGATCCATGATCTTCTTGGAGCGGTAGTTTGCCAGCTCGTCCTCATAGAGACTGTCGAAGTCATAGCCGTTGCGGCGGTAGTTGGCAAACACCGGGAACCACTCCCGGGAGATATAGCCGGCCTTGCCGCCGAAGAATTTGCCGTAGGCCAGTTCCCCCTGGGCCGGAAGGATGCGCCGCCATTCCCAGGGGTCGTGTTCGGTGACTCCCGACCACCAGAACCGGGACGCTGTGTGTTCCTCCACCGAGAAGCCGGGAATCGAATTCGCAAACAGCGGCAGGAATCCCACCTGCCGGATATAGCAGGCGAGTTCCTCCGGGGTTTTCAGACAGGCTGGGTCCTCCAGTTTCAGTCCCCGGATAATCCATGTGCCATTTTCCTTTGCCATACAGCCTTCCTCCTTTCGGGGCAGGGAACTATCCCCGTCTGATTCTATTGTACGGCATCCGCACCGGATTTTTCAATGCGGAAATTCCCGTTGTCTGTGGGATTTGTTCTCGCCTTTTTACCAGTGCTGTGCTACAATGGGAACAGTATTCTGTCTGCCGGAGGAATCCTGTATGAAAAAAGCACTCTTTGCCGGAATTCTGGCCTCCTTCTTCTTTGCCTTCACCTTTATTCTCAACCGCAGCATGCACCTGGGCGGCGGCAGCTGGGTATGGAGCGCCTGTCTGCGCTATTACTTCACCCTGCCCATTCTCTGGGCGGTGCTGCTCTTCCAGGGCAAGGGCGGTTTGGGACGCATCTTCCGGGAAATCCGCCGGCAGCCGCTCACCTGGCTCTGGTGGAGCACTGTGGGCTTCGGGCTCTTCTATGCGCCCCTTTCGCTGGGCTCCCAGTATGGCGAGGCCTGGCTCACCGCCGCCACCTGGCAGGTGACCATTGTAGCGGGTGTGCTGCTCACTCCGCTGTTCGGGCACCGGATTCCCATGCGGCAGCTGGGTTGGTCGATGGTGATCCTGGTGGGCATCTTTGTGCTCCAGGCTAGCACTGCCGCCGAACTCCGCTTTGAGGAACTGGCTCAGGCCCTGCTGCCCATTCTGCTGGCGGCGGTGTGCTATCCGCTGGGCAACCGCAAACTTATGCAGTACTGTCCGCCGGAGATCTCCACCCTGGAGCGGGTATTCGGCATGACCCTCTGTTCCATGCCCTTCTGGCTGGTGCTGGGCGCCTGGGGTGTGGGCGCTGTGGGCCTGCCCTCCGCCGGACAGGTGATCCAGTCGGTGGGTGTGGCACTCTTCTCGGGTGTGGCTGCCACTCTGCTCTTCTTCTGGGCCACCGATCAGGTGCGCAGAAATCCCCGGCAGCTGGCCCTCATCGAAGCCACCCAGTCCGGCGAAGTGGTCTTTTCCCTGCTGGGCGGTGTCCTGCTGCTGGGTGACCCGCTCCCCGGCGCTCTGGGACTGGTGGGGCTCTGTCTCATCGTAGGCGGCATGGTGGGTGGAAGCCTCTCCGCCGGAAAACAGGCATGAAAAAAGAGAGCCTCAAACGGGCTCTCTTTTCTTGTATAAAGGCTTATCGCCGGGGATTCCAGACCTGATCCAGGTCTTCGTCCGAAAAGCCCAGGCTTTTCAGATAGCCCCGGGCAGAGCCGAACTCCTCCCGCACAAAGGCAGTGAAGCGGTCCATGCTCTCCATGGGAGCCCGGAACAGAGCCGGGTCGGCGTTGGGATTGTGCTGCAGGAACAGCTTGACCTTGGGGCGCAGATAGATGTCGGTGAGGGCATAGTCGGCGACAATGTCGGCGTCTTCGCACCCGGCCAGACCCAGCAGCAGTGCCGCTGTGACACCGGTGCGGTCCTTTCCGGCAGTGCAGTGGAACAGAATGCCGCCCCGCTGATTCTCGGAGAGAATGATCTCAAACAGATCCCGGTAATGGTCCCGGTCCCGGACGATCATTTCGGAGTAATTTTCCCCCAGACTGCGCATGAAGCCGGTGAAGCTGTCCAGGGATTCGCCCAGCAGGGAACAGGGGACAACCCGGACATCCCGCCAGTTCTCAAAGGAGCCCGGCTGGCGTTCCCGTTCGCCGGGGGTCCGCAGGTCAATGACTGTCCGCACACCGGCCTGATAGAGGGTCTCCAGGTCCGCCTCGGTGAGGCCGTACATATTGTCTGCCCGGATAAACCGTCCATAGGGAGTGCAGCCATCGGGAGTGGGGTATCCGCCCAGGTCCCGTACATTGATGGCCTGTTCGAGATTGATGCGGCGAAGTCCGTTCATGGAAAAATCTCCTTTGCAAACTTGATATAGAATCAGTATAACACAAAGCAGGCAAGGGATTCCCCACAAAAAGCGGTGGAAAATTTGCATGACTTGCACAATTCGCCGGAAGATGCGTTGCAGGAGGGGCAGGCTTTCGGGTATAATTGAGAAAAATATCACAAAAGCCGGCAGACACAGGAGCCGGCAGAGTATGAACAAAGGCGGAGGAACCCAATTTGAGTGAACAGCGCGAATTTATGAAAAGAACCGATCTGCTGGTGATTCTGGTACTGGCAGGCATATTCCTGGGCGGATGGCTCTGGATGCGTTCCCGCGGATCGGATACCGATGCGGAAAACTACGCAGTCATGTCCATCAACGATCAGATTGTGGAGGTCTGGCCGCTGGCAGAACATCACAATGATCTCACCATTGATCTGTCGTCCTATGGATTCCCGGGCAAGGCGGAATTCCATGACGGAGCAGTACGGGTCATTGATGTGGACTGTCCGGACAAGGTATGTGAATCCATGGGGTATGTCAAGAATGAGATGGAAGCAGTAGTCTGTCTGCCCAACCGGATGTCCATTATTATCTATACACCGGAGGAATATCACAATCTGGTGGGTGACTAAAAAATTTACAGACCGGACGGCTCCCATTCAAATCCTTGGGATACAATAGAGAAAACGGAGGTGTTTTTGATGAAAAAGACGCGTTGGCTTTCGCTGTTTACAGCGGGGGTACTGGCACTGGGCCTGATCCTGAGCGGCTGTTCCTCGTCGGAGGGACAGAGTTCCCAGGAGAGTTCTTCCTCCCAGACAGAGGAGAGCTCCCAGGTGACTGAAACCAAGGTACCCACCCTTTATATCGGAACCTATGATGCGGAGGGGAACGGCAGTTTCCAGGAGTTCCCGTTTGTGAGCTCCGGCGAAGTGACCCCGGAAAACCTGATCGCAGCCATGGGAGAGCTCACCGGCTGGGATCTCACCCTGAGTGAGGACGATCCGGTGACCACCGGCAAGGGCGGCATGACCGTATCCTTTGCGCCGGAGAGTGCCATCTTCACCGGCCCGCCGGAGGAGCAGAAGGACGAGTTTCATATGTATTCGTCCGATCAGCTCTGCTATACCATCTTTGACAGCATCCAGAAGACCCTCCGGGAGAACTTCTCGCCGGAGAATCCCGAGGCGCTGGACATCTACTACTGCACCGATGGCAGCACTGAGATCGAGCTGGACAACCTGGGGGTAGTAGTGCCCATTGATGAGCCGTACAGCCATGCGCTGTTTGAGCAGCTGCTCATGTCGGCAGCGATTGCCGAGCCGGACGAAACCGCTTCCGAAGCGGCATAACCGAATCCTGACCTGAACGCAGGGGGAATTTTCCCTCTGCGTTTTTTGTTGTGTCCCGGAGCAGGGCGCCGCTTTACATTCTCCGGGAAAAGGCATAAAATGGAGAATACAGGGCAGAAAGCCCGATGCGGAAAACAGGGAGGAAGTTTGATGAAGCGACTTTTTGCGGCGGTACTGAGCGCAGTGCTCATTCTGAGCCTGTCGGCCTGTGCCGATCCGGCGGAAAACAGCAGCCAGACCAGTTCCAGCAGCACTGCGGAGCAGAGCAGTGAACCGGAGGTATCCGGTCAGCCCGAAGAGGAGAAGAACGAAGCGGCGGAGGATACCGGTTCCGGTGCGAATTCCGCTTCCCGGGAGGAAGTGACGGCGCCCGATCAGCCGGAGAATCCTGCCAGCCAGGCCGGGCCGGTGTCCAGCCCGGACACAGCGCCTGAGCCCCAGCCCAGTGAACCGGCAGAGCAGCCGAGCCAGGCAGACAGTTCAGCCAGCAATTCGGGAGAGGGCACAGGAAATGGAAATTACCATCCGGAAGAAGTATATCCAGGGCTTCCCCCGTACTTACAGCCGGGCTACAAACCGGCGGACGATGCTTCAGACTGGACACAGGAACGGGTAGACAGCGTTGTAGAGGCATACCGGGAAGCCGCCCTGGCAAGAGGGTGGACAGAGGATACCAGTTTGAATATCGAACTCACCACTGGCGGAGCCTGGGGCACTCCCATTGATACCAGGTGGGCTGATTATTATGTGGAAACTGACTCGGCAAATATTGAGGAGTATCTGTATGGGCGTGAATTTGACCGTAATGCCGAGCCGGAGGATATGTACTTCCATGTGGTTGTAGAGGAATACAGCGACTATTGGGAGATTTATTTTATTTTTGCCTGATTTCAAACGCAGTCCCGACGGACTGCGTTTTTTCATGTGCAGAAAAACCGCGCCGGAGGGGTAAGGCCCGGCGCGGTTTTTTAGCTTCAGGGGTTCTTGGGAGGACTGCCGCCGGCGGGTAAACCAGACGGCTGCTTTCATGTCTGCCTTAATTATACCATTTCAGTACACAATGTCAATCCCCGGACAGGAGATTTTCGCATCCGGTGAGCAGGCCAGGCATAAAATCTACTGATTTTGTATAAAATGCCCGCAAAAAGCTCCCCCCGGACTGGCGGAGCAGCCGGAGGGAGTGGAATTGGGGGGCAAAGTCAGGCTTCCACAATGGGGTGACGTTCATGATCCACACCGCCCCGGCGGTAGAAGCGTTCGGTGAGCCGCAGGGAGAAGGGCATCAGCGCCCAGAGCACCACAGCGGTGATTGTCAGGGCAATGCTGATCGAATCGGGCACGCCGCCCAGAGCAGCCAGGCCCACCACTGCCGCGCTGCCGCCCAGAGCGGCCGAAATTCCCATGAGCACCAGCAGGGTGAAGCGTGCCTTGGTGGCGCCGAACCGGTAGAGCAGCGGCATGCCGACTCCGGTGATGACTGCGGTGTAAGTCATGGTGACACCCAGCACATAGAAGGGGTTGATGGCCTCCTCGGGGTTGAGGAGGGTCTGAAACAGCACAGCAGCCAGAACCACAACCGCACTGGCGGAACCCATCAGAAAGGCGAACAGGTACTTGGCCCAGAGCACGTCCCGGAGGGGAACCGGCAGCAGGAAGTCTTCGGTGCCGGCGTTCACTGCCTCACCGGTCTGCTTGGCGGAATAGATGGCGCTGTAAGCCATGATAATAGGCAGGAAAACGACCACAAAGCCGGCTGCCATACCCAGCAGAAGATACATGCCCAGGTAGAGAACCCAGATCCAGAGCCAAGTCCGTCCGAAACTCTTGTACTGCAGCCATTCCCGGCGCAGGAGATTGTATGTCATAGGTTTCACTGTACATTCCCTCCCCGATAGATAATGAGTTCTTCAATGGTGGGACGGCGGTAGCGGGCCTCCTGTCCCAGCAGGGCTTCGGCTTCCTGCGGACGGTCGGTGAGAGCAGTAAAGCCCAGTGCCGACTGTTCCCAGCCCAGGAAGAGTCCCCGGGTTTCCGGGGTGAGCAGTTCTCCCGGCCCCTGTACCATCCGGAACCGGTCGAGTACCTCGTCCTTTTCCCCCTGGAACGCTAGAGTGCCGTGATCCAGCCCCACCAGATAGTCACAGATGTCCTCCAGGTCACCGGTGATATGGGTGGAGTAGAGAATGGTGTTTCCCTCGTCCTCCATGTACCGGCGCAGATAACCCAGCAGCCGGTGACGCACCGACGGGTCCAGATTGGCTGTGGGTTCGTCCAGGATCAGCAGCCGGGGACGGCAGCAGAATGCCATGAGGAAGGAAAGGATCTTCTGCTGTCCCTTGGAAAGCTCCTTGATCTTCCGGTCCGGCAGTTCGAATTCCGCCCGCATCTTCTGATAGAGCTCCTCGTCCCACCGGGGATAGAAGGGGCGTACCATCTCATGCACCATCTCGGTGGTGAGGGTGGGGATATAGTAGGGGGTCTCGCTCACAAAGCCCACCTGTTCCCGGATCGCCGGGTCAGCAGTGATGTCCCCGCCCAGCACCTGGACTGTCCCCGCTGTCTTGGGGATCACCCCCAGCACCGACCGGATCAGGGTGGTTTTGCCTGAGCCGTTTTTGCCCACCAGTCCGGTGACATACCCCTGCCGCAGATCCAGCCGGGGCAGGCTCACTTCAAAGCTGCCATAATTCTTTTTGAGATTCTGGATCATAATCGCATTCATAGACTCACTTCTCCTCTCCGGCCTGGTCATACAGCCGGCTGATCTGTTCGATAATTTCCTCCCGGGATACTCCCGCGGCCTTTGCTGCCGATACAGCCCGTTCCAGCCAGCTCCGCATCTCCTGCCGGTGCAGTTCGAGCAGGTGTTCCCGGTTCTCAATGCTTACAATACTGCCCCGTCCGGGCAGGGTTTTGATATAGCCGTCCCGTTCCAGTTCCTCATAGGCCCGGCGGGTGGTGATGATGCTCACCGAAAGATCCGCCGCCAGGGTGCGTACTCCCGGCAGCAGCTCCCCCTGGGGCAGGGTGCCGCTGAGAATCTGCCGCTGAATCTGCTGGACGATCTGTTCATACAGGGGCGTGGCAGATGTGGGATCAATCAGGATTGTCATGTCCTCACCTCACTGTGTATCTTTGATATACACAGTATATACTGGATATACACAGTTGTCAACCCCTGATCTGAAAAAACAGCCCGGGTGTGGGGTGAGTGCCCGGCGGAATGGGCAGAAGCCATGTATGCCGGGGCTATGGGCGCATCGGAAGAAGGAAGCCCTGCTGCCGCAGGGCAAGGATATTCCGGGCAGCGGGAATAGGAATTTTCGCTGGAAAGCAATAAATAAAAAGGACAGCCCGGGATCGTGTCCCTTGGCTGTCCTTGTTTATATGTACCTTGGTATCTGTGTATCAGCCGCCTACAATTTCACCAGAAGGAATTGCACCGGGGATGTATTCAACATCATGCTTTCCCGTAAGATCACCTTCGAAAGCATCAGGAATGCCATTGCCGTTACCGTCATACGCGAGATTGTTGGGGTCCTTTCGGGGGTCATATTCGCTTTCGGCGGAAACTGCCGGCGCCTCACTCGGCTCCTCATTCAGATTTGCATCGCCGCTGCCGCTTTCGGTTCCGGATGCACTCTCATTGTCTGCTGCCTGCTGTTCTTCCTTGGCAAGCTGCTCCGCTGCCTCCTGTTCTGCGGCGATCCGCTCGGCTTCTTCCCGTTCGGCAGCTTCTTTTTCAGCGGCAATCCGCTCAGCTTCCGCTTTTTCTTCGGCTTCCTGCTGCTCAATCAGCGCAGCCTGTTTTGCGTTTTCGCTCTGGATATACATATACCCGCCGCCGCAGGCCAGAGCCACTGCCAGTACCACAGCGATTATCACAGCTGTTTTCTTCTGTTTCATGATGCTTCTCACTTCCGAATTGTAATTTATTCCATTATTTTACCAGAGTCTGACAGAAATCGCAACTGATATTTTGTGTTGTAATGCCTAACATACACCGGCAGGAGGTCCGGATAGAATAGTGTTAGGTGGTGGCTAATGGTATGAAACAAGTGCAGAAACCGGTTTATGATGATGATATTTATAATACAATACGCCGCAATATCCGCAAATACCGCAAACAGAAAGGGCTGACTTCGGCTCAGCTTGCAGAGATGGTTGATCTGTCCCATGACTTTATACGGCAGATCCAGTCGGAGAAAGCAGCCTATAATTTTTCAGTGGAAACCTTTTATAAAATATCCGTTGCCCTTGGTGTGAGCATGGACAGGCTGTGCAAAAAAGAGTAAAACTCCAGTTTTTGTTGTGCGAAACCGGAGGATATTCCTGGTTGATTCAATTTCGCAAAATAAATTTTGAAAAAAGCCCTTGCAAATCTTCCATAAGTGTGATATATTTGATTCTGCACATAACTGCCGGCGTGTACCTGTACGCCGAAGATTTCCCATATAATTTTGCTGATCTGGAGCAGAAGTTTCTATGTGGCGGCCTTAACCGCCTACGCTATGGGTGTCTTTTGTTTTTGACCTGTTTTTCAGGGAAAGAGCGAGGGCCATCCGTATCCTGTTTGGAGGCCTCCGCTCTTTTCCATTTTATCGGGCTGTTCTGCCGCTTCCGGTTCGGGAGGCGGCTTTTTTCATGTTCTGCCGCTTTTGCGATTCTCTGTGTTGAAGCGCCGGCGCAATACTGATATACTTTAGATGAAAGGCCCTCGGTTTTGTGGAAAGCGTCTGATTTTTCCCGGGGGATTCCGGTGAAAAGCCGAAATTTTCCAGACCGGGCATCAATCCGGGCTGTTTTGCACACAGATGGGGTGAAAGGCCGGGAACCGATGTCCCGGCAGCGAAAGGAGCGAGGTTTTTATGAAACATCGACTGTTGGCACTGGCGGCAGCAGGTGCGCTGTGCCTGTCCCTGTGCGGATTTTCCGGCACACAGCCGCTGCCTGATACTATTACAGTACAGGGCACCGGAATTGTGGAAGCCCGTCCGGATCAGACAAAATTCACCGCTGGCGTGAATGTGGTAAAACCCACTGCCGCCGAGGCAGTTTCCGCCGGCAATGAGATGGCAGCCGGAGTGCGTCAGGCCCTGATGGATGCCGGGGTTCCGGAGGAGAATATCATCACCGATGGCCTCTGGCTCTGGGAGCACTATACCTATACCAATTACACCAGCTACCGGGACGGCTATGAATACCGGGTGAGCTTCACCGTCAAGGTGCCGGAGGGAGCCGAAGCCGGGGCTGTTCTGGATGCGGCAGTGGCAGGCGGAGCTACCTCCACCGGAAGCCTGACCCAGACAGTCAGCGATGCCGGTGATCTCTATACTGAGGCATTGGGCGCCGCTGTGGAAAGTGCCCGGCAGTCGGCGGAAAAGCTGGCGGCAGCTTCGGGCAAGACGGTGGGCAAGGCGCTGTATATCACCGAGTCGGGCTATGGCGTAGCCGAGGAGACCGAGCGCAACAATCCTGATACAGGCGGCGGATATTTCGCGTCGGATTCCGCTCAGGAGACCACACCGATCCTGCCGGGACTGGAACAGGTGGAAGCCCAGGTAGAGATTGTCTTTGAGCTGGTATAAGGAGGGGAGCAGAATGAAACAGAGGATCATAGCCCTGCTGACCACCGGGCTTCTGATACTGAGCCTGGCGGGCTGTGCAGCACAGAATATAACCGCCCAGACCCTGCCGGAGAGTGTGACTGCCGGAGGCAGCGGCAAGGCGACTGCCGCGGCGGATATTGCCCAGCTCACCCTGGGAGTGGAAACAGAAGGCGCTACCACAGAGGCGGCACGCGAGAAGAATGCGGAAGCGGTCCAGGCGGCGGTGGACTTCCTCACCGGTATGGGCGTGGCGGAATCGGACATCAAGACCGAGCGCATCTATCTGGGCGAACAGTATGACGGCGGCTATCAGATGTCCACCCGGATGACCGTGCTGGTCCGGGAGGTGGACCGTGCCGGTGAAGCCATTGACGGCGTAGTAAATGCGGGTGTCAACAGCATCTACGATGTGGAATACGGCGTGGCAGATGAGGCCGCCCTGTATGAGCAGGCCCTGGAGAACGCCGCGGCTGACGCAAAGGAGTCGGCTCAGAAGATGGCGGAAGCAGCTGGACGCACCCTGGGCGATGTGATCTCGGTGGAGGAGAGCTCCTATGGCGGAGCGACGCTGGTGCGCCAGCAGGCAGAGGACGGCAGCTTTACCGATGCCACCCTTTCGGCGCCCGGCGACCTGAGTGTCACAGCGGAAGTCCGTGTGATCTACGAGCTGAAGTGACCCCCGGTACAGCAGCTGTAAATGGATAAAAAATCCCCGGCATTCCAGTGCGAGTGCCGGGGATTTTCGGATGGGGCAGTTTGCCCGGCGCGGTGCGTCCTTGCAGCAGTGCACCGGAAACAAGCGGGTCGGTGAGCAGACCGCCTGCGCCCGGCAAAAGCCCGTACAGGGGAGAGTTTTCCACCTTTTGCGGCAGCTGATGTGGAAAGGGGAAGCACTCCTCCGGCATGTCGCCCATCAGAGCGGAACAGAAAAATCCCCGGCATTCCAGAGCGAGTGCCGGGGATTTTCCGATGGGGACAGTTTGCCCGGCGCTGCGCCTCCTTGCGGCGGCGCTCCGGAAGCAAGCGGGTCGGGCAAGCCGGACCCGCTGACCCCAGTGCCGTCGGCTGGCACTGTGATGGGGAGAGCCGGGTGTGTAAAAAACGCAGCGTGCAGACTTTTCCACACTTTGCGGGCCGCCTGGTGGAAAACAGAGGGCGCCCCGGGGACAGAAAAAACGGCTGTCCCAGTGGAACAGCCGGTTTTGAGCAGACAGACTCAGGCGTTGTGGCTGGCGGCGTCGATGGCGTCGATCATCGCGGCACGGACACCGGCATCCTCCATGGCACGGATGCCGCGGATGGTAGTGCCGCCGGGCGAGCAGACATTGTCCTTGAGCTCACCGGGGTGCAGGCCGCTTTCCAGCAGCATCTTGCCGGCGCCGATCACTGTCTGGGCAGCCAGCTCATAGGCCAGCTGACGGGGCACGCCATGATAGACAGCACCGTCTGCCAGACCCTCCATGATGAGGTAGATGAAGGCCGGGCCGCAGCCGGTGAGGGTGGAAGCGCCGTTCATCAGCTTCTGGGGTACCACTCGGTACTGACCGATGGCCGAGAACAGCTCCCGGACATAATCCTGCTCCTCCTGGGTGAAGGTGCTGCCCTCTTCCGCGATTGCCATGCCTTCGCCCACCATGCAGGGGGTATTGGGGATCACGAACATCACACGGGCCGATTCCGGCAGCAGGGCACGCAGCTTTTCGGTGGTCCAGCCCGAAGCAATGGACAGTACAGCCTTGCCGCAGAGGGCATCGCCCATTTCTGCCACAACGCTCTCCACCACATTGGGCTTTACTGCCAGCAGGACCATATCGGCCTGACGGGCAGCTTCCGCAGTGGAGACAGCAGCAGTGATGCCGGTTTCAGCGGCAACCTCTGCCAGACGCACAGTATTGATGTCATAAGCGGACACATGAGCGGGATTGAAGAATCCACGGTCACAGCCGCCCTTGAGAATAGCATAGGCCATATTGCCCATACCGATGAATGCCAGTTTCATAGTTGAGTTCCTCCTTGTGGGGTGACAGACGTGTCTTTTCCCTTTACAAGGCTCATTATACCAGTCCTAACACTGAAACACAAGGCAGTCACATCTGACTGTCCCGCAGACGGCTGTATTTTTCCCGGGTAGCTTCACCGCCCCGGAGATGGCGTTCGTCCCGGTTTTTCATCAGTACGGCATGGACACTCTCCCACAGTTCCGGACTCAGCCGGGACAGGCGTTCGGTGACATCCTTATGCACCAGACTCTTGGAAAAGCCAAAGGCAGCAGCGGTACTGCGCACCGTAGCGCCATGGTCAACAATATATTGCCCCAGCATCAGGGCACGGTCTTCCGGGATCCCTTTCATGGCGGAAATAACCTCCTCCGAAAACATCATTCTGTTCTGAATGTATGCGGAGGCATCGGAGGGATATGCCCATTTTTGGTGCAGAAATCCCTTGCGGAAGCCGGGCCGGATTTGATATAGTAGGAATCAGATGCGGCAGTTCTGCCAATAAGGAGGAAGATAGATCCATGCGTAAGATCATTATTGACACCGATCCCGGCATTGATGATGCAGCAGCCATTGCCATTGCCATGTTCAGTCCCGAACTGGATGTCCAGCTGATCACCACTGTATCCGGCAATGTGAGCGTGGAAAAAACCACCCACAATGCCCTGCGTCTGATGACCCTGTGGAATGCCGGAGTTCCGGTGGCGGCAGGTGCTTCCCGGTCGCTGACCGGCATGCAGTATGATGCCGGCGATACCCATGGCGAATCGGGTATGGACGGCTTTGCCTTTGATGAGGTGACAGTGCAGCCGGTGAAGCTCCATGCGGTGGAGGCCATGCGCCGGGTATTGGAGCGCAGTGAGGAGAAGGTCACCCTGGTGCCCATCGGCCCGCTGACCAATCTGGCCCTGCTCTTTGTCCAGTATCCCGAGGTCAAGGAGAAGATCGAGGAGATCGTCCTCATGGGCGGTGCTTTCCTCCGGGGCAACATCACCCCGGCAGCCGAGTTCAACATCTATGTGGACCCCGAGGCGGCGGATATTGTGTTCCGTTCCGGCCTGCCCATTGTGATGTGCGGCCTGGAGCTGGCGAATATGGCCCGGATCACCGGTCCCATGGTGGATGCGGTCCGGGGCAATAACCCCACCGCTGAGATGATCTACCGGCTGTTCGAACACTACCGGGACGGCGATATGGAGAGCGGGCTCAATATGTTCGACTCCACTGCGGTGGCCTACCTGCTGGCGCCGGAGCTCTACACCACTGTGGACTGCTTTGTGGGCGTCGAAACCGCTTCCCCGCTCACCCGCGGCATGACCGTCTGCGACCTTGACAACCGCCTGGGTCGGACCCCCAATGTGAAGGTCTGCACCGCTGTGGACCCCGCCGGGTTCCAGAAGCTGTTCATTGACGCCCTGGCTTCGGCAAACGGCGTTCCCGAGAACCCCACTGCCGCCATGTGGCTCTATGACGAAGTCTGATCCGTCCGGTTCCCGTACATGAAAATACCCCCGCCGCACAGACCAGTCCGTGCGGCGGGGGTATTTGTTTTGGGGCGGTATTGCCCATATAGCGGGGAATCCTGCTGCTGCACGGAAGCCCGCCGGACAGCCTGCCAGCACCGGAGCAAATGCCATCTTCCCGGCACGCTCCTTGCCCCAAGTATGCCGGGAAGTCCTCCTGCCTCTGCGCTCCCAAACAAAAACGCCGCCTTCGTCCGGGGAAAACCCGGCTGAGGGCGGCGTGCTGTTTTTATCAGGCTGCGGAGGAATTCTCCTCTTCGCTGCTGGTCTGGGACTCTGCTTCGTCCGGATTCTCCGGCTCGGTGGTCTCCGGCTCAGCGGTATCCTCCTCGTCGGGGATATAGCCCATCGAGGCAGGAGAGCTCTCCCAGGGCTGACCCGGCTCATTGTGGACAAAGCTCTCGGGATAGAGGAGCTTCCCCATGGTCCAGAGGGTATCCAGCAGGTCGGGGCTCTGGCGTTCCAGGTTCTCCGGGTCGATCTCATAGATGGCTCCGGCCTTGCCTGCGTTGGTGGTCTTGTAGCAGCTCGAGGCGGCAATGGTCTCCCCGGAGATCATACCGTTATAGAAGATCACATCGGGGTTGAGATCCACTTCCTTCTCCTGGGGATAGGAGTAGTTGGTGTAGTCCGCGCCCCAGTTCTGGGTTCCGAGAAGCTCGAGGATATACCCCTCAAAACTGTCGCCGGTAGCGATCTGCAAAAGGTCCCCGGCTACATAGACGGTGGAGATGTTCTTCTCCCCGGCGGCGTCCAGGCAGGACTGGATCTCAGCGAGTTTGTGGTCAAAGGGCACGAGGTATTCCTCTGCCATTTTAGCGCCGGTCTCCTCACCATAGAGCAGCCGGAACAGATCCACATAGTTCTGCCGCACCCCTTCCAGATCCGAGGCGGGCGGGATCACCACAAAGTCGATGTTGGCCTGCTGGAGCTCCAGAGCCACCGCGTCGGTGGGCTGGGCAGTCATCAGTACCAGATCAGCGCCCAGTTCCTTGATGGCGTCAATATCCGGAAGCTGCTGGGTGCCGGCCCGGGGATATTCATAGTATTCCAGGTCACCGGGCTGGGCAGGCAGGTCGCAGTAATCGCTGATGGCTACCACCCGTCCGGCAATCTGCAGCTGGAACAGGGTATCGGTGAGGGCCGGAGCCAGGCTCACCACCTTTTTGGGACGGTGATCCACCACGGTATCCGCCACATGCACCGGATAGTCATTGGCAGTGGTCTGTGTATCCTCCTGTTTGCAGGAGGTGAGGGTAAAGATGCAGACGGCAGTCAGAGCCGCTGCAATCAGTCGGGTCAGTTTCATAGCGCGTCGGTTCCTTTCATCGGGCCGGGACCACTTCCCGGCAGAGGGTCGATACCTCTATTTTATAATCCGCGGCGGGGTCTGTCAATGAAGAGTCCCATGGAAGCTGTGCCGGAAATGGGACGGATTTCTGCATTTCCCCTGAATTTTACAAAACCGACACAGTTCCGGAAGAATTTGTCTGTGTGCAGCCGGGGAAATTGTGATAGAATAAGTCCATCATGGGAGGAAAGAAGGTTGGCTTCATGTCCGGAACAAGGCGCCCGATGCGCTGGCTGCTGCCTCTGGGAGCTGTACTGCTGTGCATGGGGGCAGTCTGGCTGTTTTCAGCCCAGAGCGGTACCCTCTCCTCGGGTCTGTCCCGGGGGGTACTGGGTCTGATCGAAACCGAACTCCCTGGGTTCTATGCCCTGCTGGCCCGATGGGGACGCCCGGAATACCTCCTGCGCAAACTGGCGCATTTCAGCGAGTATCTCCTGCTGGGGCTGCTCCTCTATGCCCTGCTGCGCCGGAAGTTTTCCCCGGCGGTCTCTGCTCTGCTGGCAGTGATGCTGGCGGCGGGCTTTGCCCTCACCGATGAATGGCATCAGCTCTCGGTGCCCGGACGGGACGGCAACCTCCGGGACGTACTCATCGATACGGCAGGAGCCTTTACCGGAGCGGTGCTGGGCTGTGTCCTCACCGGTCTGCGGCGGCTTCTTGCCCGGCTGCGGGGGAGAAAACCGGCGGCATAACAGCAGAAAAAGAGCCCGTTCCCCGGCACAGGGGGACAGGCTCTTTTTTGCGGAAAAACAGTCACAGTGCCCGGCGCATTGCCACATGGGGCACACCGGCTTCCAGGAACTCCCCGGATACCGTCTCATAGCCGCAGGCCTCATAGAAGCCCCGGGCAGAACATTTGGCGTCCAGCACCACAGCCGAGAGCCCTTCCGCCCGGAAGCGGTTTTCCACAGCGGCGAGGGTCTGGCGTCCGGCGCCCTGTCCCCGGCAGTCCTTCCGGATGCAGAACCGCTGGAGCCGCAGGGTACCGTCCTCCTGGGGCAGACAGCGCACCGCGCCGATGTCCCTGCCGTCCCGGGTGATGAGGAAGTGCCGGCATTCCCCGTCCAGACAGTCCCGGCTGTCCCGTTCCACATCGGCGGGGACTCCCATTTCCCGGGTAAAGACCTCCTGCCGCACCGCAAGACAGCGGTCAAGCAGGTCAAGGGCAGCAGCTTCCAGCAGGGTGATGACAGTTTGCATGGGTTCTCTCTCCTTTTGCCGGCATGGAACCGGCTGATGATGATCCTATCCTACCACACCTGGGAAAAAGGCGCAAGAAACCACGGATTTTGCCGGAAAAATTCACCGGAAGATTTGAAAGAACCGGGGAGATATAGTATAATAAAACCGTATATGCGCCGGCAGAGGACCGGCAGGCGTTTCAGACTGGGGGAGAGAGTATTTTGAAGGAGATCTATCTGGACAACAGTGCCACCACACAGGTGGATGACCGGGTCATCGACTATATTACCAAGGTGATGCGGGAGCATTATGGCAACCCGTCGTCCCTCTATGATCTGGGGCTGCAGAGCCACCTGCTCATGGAGGAGGCAGCCAAATCGGCGGCAGCACTCATCGGCGGCAAGGGGGAGAACCTCTACTTCACCTCGGGCGGCACCGAGAGCAATAACTGGGCCGTATTCGGCACAGCCCATGCCAAGCGCCGCCGGGGCAAGCGGATGGTCACCACCGCCTTTGAGCACTCCTCCATTCTGGAGCCGATGAAGCGTCTGGGGGAAGAGGGCTTTGAGCCGGTGTTTGTCAAGCCGGACGAGCATGGCATCATTTCGGCGGAGGATTTCCTCTCCCAGGTGACCCCGGATACCATTCTGGTGAGCTTCATGCTGGTGAACAACGAGGTGGGCACCATGCTGCCCTATGAGGAGATCGCTGAGGAGGTGCGGCGCATTGCGCCCAATGCCACCATCCACTGTGATGCGGTACAGGCCTATGGCAAGCTGCCCCTGAAGGTGGAAAAGCTGCCCATCGACCTGGTGTCCATGAGCGGACACAAGATCCATGCGCCCAAGGGCATCGGCGCCCTCTATGTGAAGAAGGGCACCCGCATTGACCCGATTATCTATGGCGGCGCCCAGCAGAATGGCCTGCGTCCCGGCACCGAGAGCCTGCCCCTGGCCTGCGGTATGGGCTATGCGGCAAAGCTGCGGGCTGAGACCATCAGGCAGGACTGGGAAACCGTCACCCGGCTGCAGGCCTATGCCCGGGAAAAGCTCAGTACCATTCCCGGCATTGTGCTCAACTCCCCGGAACATGCTTTCCCCTATATCCTCAACTTCTCGGCAGAGGGCATCCGGTCCGAGACCATGCTCCATCATCTGGAACAGTATGGCATCTATGTTTCCAATGCCTCTGCCTGCGGCAAGGGTGCGGCCAGCCATGTGCTGGATGCCATGGGACTTTCCCACCGCCGCATCGACTCGGCCATCCGGCTGAGCTTCAATGCCCAGAACACCGAGGCGGATATTGACGCCTTCCTGGAAAAGCTCCGGCTGGGACTGGATACCCTGGCCCGGGCCCGTTCCTAAATCCAATCATAACGAGGTAACAGTACGATATGAAAGAAATTATCCTGCTTAAGGCGGGGGAGATCGCCCTCAAGGGACTCAACCGCAGCACCTTTGAAGACCGTCTGGTCAAGAACTGCAAGTTCCGGCTCCGGGACATCGGCAGCTTCCGGTTTACCCGGGCCCAGTCGACCATGTATGCCGAACCCCTCTCCGAGGACATCGATATGGACGATGCCGTGGAGACCCTCCAGCATGTATTCGGCTTTTCCAAGCTGAGCCGTGCCTGTGTGGTGGAAAAGGATATGGACACCATCTGTGCCGCCGCCGAGGAATATCTGGGAAGAGAACTGCGGAAAATCCGCACCTTTAAGGTAGAGGCCAAGCGGTCGGACAAGAAGTTCCCCCTCAAGTCCCCGGAGATCGCCGCGGAAGTGGGCGGATACCTGCTCTCCCGGTTCTCCAATCTGCGGGTGGATGTGCATGAGCCCGACCTGGTGATCTTTGTGGAGATCCGGGATCAGGCAGCCTATATCCATGGCCCTCAGCTGGACGGCGCCGGCGGTATGCCGGTGGGCTCCAGCGGCAAGGCCATGCTGCTGGTATCCGGCGGCATCGACAGCCCGGTAGCGGGCTACATGATGGCAAAGCGCGGCCTGGAAATCGAGGCCATTCACTTTGCCGCCCCGCCCTACACCAGTGAATATGCCAAGCAGAAGGTCATCTCCCTGTGCCGGGAAGTGTGT
>ERZ857521.903-NODE-903-length-40488-cov-3.929909_pt1 | contig 40488 bp, 28 predicted proteins | sample MGYA00519701_ERZ857521 | MGnify/ENA primary metagenome ERZ857521 (study PRJEB31778, sample SAMEA3449346) | human gut metagenome | biome: human gut; feature: human-associated habitat; material: faeces | place: United Kingdom | collected 2010/2012 ...
CGGATCACATTCCGGCAGACATACGGATCCACCAGATTAGCTGCTCCGATCTGTACCGCACAGGCTCCTGCCAGCATCATTTCGATCACCTGTTCCGCCGTGGCGATCCCGCCGATCCCGACCACAGGTATCTTCACTGCATCATACACCTGATATACCATCCGAAGTGCTGCCGGGAAAATAGCCGGTCCCGAAAAACCGCCCATCTTGTTGGCGATCACCGGTTTTTTCGTCTTCAGATCGATCCGCATTCCCAGCAGCGTATTCACCAGGGAAATGCCGTCTGCACCTGCATTCTCGCAGGCTATCGCCATCTTCGTGATATCCGTCACATTAGGAGACAACTTGACGATAAGCGTCTTCGGATAAACCCGGCGTACGGCACGCACCACCTCGGCCGCACCGGCACACGTTACCCCAAAAGCCATTCCCCCTGATTTTACATTCGGGCACGAGATATTCAGCTCGATGGCGGGTATCTTCTCCAGCTCGGCTATACGCTCCGCACAAGCCACGTAGGTCTCAACCGTCGATCCGCTTACGTTCACGATCATATTCGTATCAATATCCTTGATTTGCGGGTAGATATGCTCGGCAAAATACTCCGACCCCTTATTCTGGAGTCCTACCGCATTCAACATTCCCGAAGGAGTCTCGGCCATACGCGGATAAGGATTCCCTTTGCGTGGATGATAGGTAGTACCCTTCACGAAAATCCCACCCAAACGGGAGATATCCATGAAATCAGCATACTCTATTCCATATCCGAATGTTCCGGATGCCGTCATAACCGGATTTTTCAACGGCAAATTTCCTATGTTTACACTTAATTCAGCCATGATAATTTTTCTATATTAAATACAGGACCTTCGGTACATACACACACATGATTTTCGTCTTTCAGTTTCTCCACGCAACATAAGCACGCGCCTATGCCACATGCCATTGTATTCTCCAGAGAGACCTCGCACGGGATGGATTCGCCGGACGCATAACGGGCCACCGCCATCATCATCGGCTTCGGTCCGCACGTCCAAATCCGGTCAAAACGGGTAGATTTCAGGACGGAATGATTCGTCACATACCCCTTTTCACCCATTGATCCATCCTCGGTGGTCACATAGACCTCACCATACTGGCGGAATTGATCCATCTGCAACAGGTCTTTTTCAGACCGTGCTCCCAACAAAAAGGTCGGCATAAATCCGGCCGAATATAGGCATGAACCCAGATAAAGCATCGGAGCGGTTCCCACGCCTCCGCCTATCAAAAGCAGCTTTTCGTTCTTGTCTTGAGGCATCGTGAAGCCATTTCCCAAAGGCAGGATGACATTCAACGTCTCGCCCACACGGGCCTCGGCCAACGTACGTGTACCGTCACCTACCAATTGTATCAGAAGCCATAACTCATTGCGCTCTTTATCCACATAATTGATGGAAATAGGACGGCGCAGGAAAGTCGTAGGCGAATGTTCCACCCTGATCTGGACGAATTGCCCCGGACACATCTCCGGCAGGTTATCGTCCGCCTTTAGTTTCAATAGGCAATAATTCTGATGAAGCCGGCTGTTCTCGGCCACCTTCATGTCAAGCATATACTTCTTCATATAAGATTATTACAAAAATTCCACACAAAGATACAAAGATATAGGGAAAAAACACGCATTTCCTCCAAGTTATTCCTTGCCCGGCTTTTCGGGCACGAAGGTCTCGAACGTATTGTCGGAATAGAAAACCATGATACGCTCCACCCTTTTGGGCGTACTTCCCGGCTGAACGGCGGGCATGGAGGGAGGCTCGGCAATGGGAGAATCCTCTTCTCCCTTGGGCGCCCCGCTTTCCTCCTCCGGACCGGTGAGCAATCGGATTTCCGGAGGCGTAGAGGAAGGAGATTGCCGGAACAGGTCGTTCCCCTCGGCACCGGCACGGAGCATTTCCCCCTTGCCGAAGAGCAACCAGTCGGGATCAATATAGGGGAACCGGTGCAATATTTTTAGCATGACATCCAGGCTTGGATTATTCCTCCCGGAAATGATATGCGACATGGCCGCACGCTGGATTCCGATAGCCGCCGAGAATTGCGCCTGCCCCATGCCTTCATGTTCCATCACTTTGATAATGCGTTCTTTCATCTTATCATCGTTTTTTTTACTTATCCATCCATTCAAATAGCTGCCATTTTGTCCTATTATGGCAAAATTGGGCTCCAAAATTAGATGTTACAAAGATAAACATTAATTTTGATACAAAACCAAACAATGATAGAAAAATATACAGATACAAATCTATACAATAAGATACAAACGTAACATTTCGAGGCGTTATAAGTTTGTAAACACCCTAAAGCGTCACTTTATATATATCGGCTATACTATTGGTTATTAATATAATATATACAAATAATAGTACAATTTTCACCCTAAAATATACGTTTGAAAACAGAAACAAATGTATTTTTTCACCTATCAATTCAGCTATTTATAGCTAAATGATTGGTTCCATTTTGATTATTTATACAAAATAATAGGGGGTAAAAAGCCTTCTTTTTTCGGTTGAATACAAATGTTACTTGCTAATTTTGTATATTTATATAAACAAAAATCCGGGTAATTGATAGAAAAATAAACAGAAAATCCCCTACTCTCCCACTCTACATTTGTAAATTCAGGAACTTATCCGGTATTGGAAAAGAGATTTTCTGAAAGAAAGGATTTTGGGATAATGACAAATTGACATCTATCGGAGATGAAAGAAAGCGAAGTCCCGAATTTCGCCCGTTTTTTCGTGCAAGAGGACGGAAGGTCCGGAAAAAAGGCCGTATTTGAGGGTAAAATACGGCCTAAACAATAGATTATCAATAAGAAAGAGCAGATATTTCCACTCGCGATCAATGAAGAATTTTGTACACCAAGGTCTTGAGGATTTCCGGAGCGCTGGCCGATGAGTTGCCCACCCCCTTCGATTGGGCATCGGCCATACGTATATCACCGATCAGGGCAAAGACCTTCATCGGAGGATAATTTTTCATTCCCGCAAGGTAATCCTTCAACTGGAAATTCCCGCGCAGGCCCAACGCCGCCATCAATCCCGATTCCGACCGGTCTTTGGTATAATAACAGATCAGCAGATTCGAGAAATAATTGAATAAGACAATCAGCGTCAATTGGACCGGGTTATTTTTAGGATCCTTCCCGAAATACTGGATGATGCGGTTCGCCTTCAGCACGTCCTTCGCGGCTATGGCACGCTGGAGCTCATAATTGTTATACTCCTTGCTGATTCCCACGTTCTCTTCCACCAGCTCCGGAGTGACCCGTTTTAAGCCCTTTTCCGCCACGATTATTTCCAGCTTGGCCATTTCCTTGTCCAGGCGCGTCAAATCGTTTCCTAAGCAATCGGAGAGCATCTGGGCGGCCTTCGGGTCAATCCCCACCTTCCTTTGTTGGAAGAGTGAAGTGACAAATGCCGGCATTTTATATTCCGGCACCTTTTTCGACTCGAACAAGACCCCGTTCTTTTCAACGGCCAGGGCCAGTTGTTTCCGGCGGTCCAGCGTCTTGTATTTGTAATTCAGCACGAGGATAGTCGAGGCCAGCGGGAGCTTGACGTAGGCGGCCAGCAGTTCGATGTCACGCATCTGCTGCGCCTCCTTGACCACAATCAGCTGATGTTCCGCCATCATCGGATAGCGTCGTGCCGCGTTGATGAGCGTCACCGCATCGGTATCGGCCCCATACAGGATGAGCTGGTTGAAATCGCGTTCCGATTCCTCCAGGACGGTCCCGATCAGCAGATCCGTTATCTTATCGATAAAATAGGGCTCTTCTCCCATCAATGCATAGACAGGGCGGAATTCCTTCCGATGTATTTCCGCGCATATTTCTTCGTAGGTCATCATCCTTCGGACTAACAATTAAAAAAAAACAACAATGAACAACGGGCGACTCCCGTTTTTTTTACCAGCTGAACCGGATATGGTGTACCGTCTTCTTGCCTTCGATAATCTGACGCAGGGCCTCGACACCCAGCTGGAGATGCTCGTGTGCGAAACGGGACGTCACCATCCGGTCGCTCGCCTCCGTCTTGACGCCATCCTCCTCCATGGGCTTGTCTGAAATCATGAGCAACGCGCCCGTAGGAATCTGATTCGCGAACCCGGCCGTAAGGAGCGTGGCGGTCTCCATGTCGATACCCGTGGCATGCGTCAGCTTCAGGTACTCTTTGAACTCCTCGTCATACTCCCACACGCGCCGGTTGGTGGTATAGACCGTCCCCGTCCAGTAATCACGCCCGTGGTCACGTATGGCGGACGAGATAGCGCGCAGCATGGAGAAAGCCGGGAGCGAAGGCACCTCGGGAGGCAGGTATTCGTTTGAGGTTCCCTCTCCCCGTATGGCCGCTATCGGGAGCAGATAATCCCCCAGCTGATTCGCCCTTTTCAGCCCTCCGCACTTGCCCAGGAAGAGCACCGCGTCCGGCTGGATGGCCGAGAGCAGATCCATGATGGTGGCCGCATTGGCACTCCCCATCCCGAAATTGATAATCGTTATCCCGTCCGCCCCGGCATTGGGCATCGAGTTCTTCAATCCCAAAATCGGCACATGGTAATGCTCGGCAAAAATCTCGACATATTTCGTGAAATTGGTCAACAAGATATGCTTGGTGAAGTCCTCCAGCCGCCGGTCTGTATAGCGCGGGAGCCAATTCTCTACTATTTCCTGTTTTGTTTTCATCCGCTTGTTCTTTTTTTTAACCCAAATCGGTCATTAGACTTTGGGTTTAAAGCGACACAAATATACGGCAAATATCCGAACAAAATACCTCTTAACATAAATTACGTTCTCCGGGCCTCCGGTTTGCGAAAAAACAGGTTTCTTTGTCGGCTGAGAACAAACAAGCACATAACGCCGATGGACAAGAAAGAGTTTATGAAGATTATTGAGAAAGAAGGAAAACGATGGGTATTTGACGCTATCCGGCGGAAGTATGTGGCACTCACCCCCGAAGAACAGGTACGGCAATGCTTCGTGCATTACCTGATTTCCGAGAAAGGGTTCCCCCAAGAGGTGATAGCCAACGAGGTATCCATCCGGTTGCACAACACCTCGAAACGATGTGATACGGTAATCTATGACTCCGATCTGACCCCTCTGGTGATTGTAGAATACAAAGCTCCCGCCATCGATATCACCCCGGCCGTGTTCGAACAGATTATCCGCTACAACATGGCGTTGCACGCCCGGTATCTGATAGTCAGCAACGGCTTAAGACACATCTGTTGCCGGATTGATTATGAGAGCCGGCAATATAGTTTCCTGAAAGAGGTTCCGGAATATAGGGAAATAAAAGGATAACCACTCTCCTTGACCCGCCAGATCCAGAAGCTGTTTGGGATTTATTCCAGCTTCTCAAATCACGTTCTTTCTCCCGACCGAGTCAGTCGGTACACCCGCATAAATGGCCAGCGAGTCCGTTGATTGCGGCATGGAGTTCATCGGCTCATAATCCCTCGTCTGTTTTTCCAAACCGAACCGATAGCTCGCGTTATCCGGTGCCTGATCATCAAAGAACAACGAATAGACCAGCAATGCCATAAAAAATGATATGATCAATGGTTTCATACTAATTCTTATTTTAGATTTATAGTAACATTGATGTAATCAGAACGTAATATGCTGCATGGATATTACACGCCGCATAGTTAAGGATAGTTAATTCGTGATGACAATCATACCCGTACCCTCCGGCTCAAAAAAAACCGGTAATCAGCCCTCAGGAGGAAATCCCTGATGTTACTGATTACCGGCTTCCATGTATCAACGGCAAACTGGCACACAGACGGCCCGGATACCTGTTTCGACCGGCGTTATCCGCGTGCCAATTACCGCCTTTCGGGGAGGAAATATTATCCTCCGAAGTTATCAAAGTGAAGCATATCCATCGGAACGCCCAAGCTATCCAACATGCCTTCTACCGCCTTCGACATCGGTCCCGGACCACACATATAGTATTCGATGTCTTCCGGAGCCTCGTGATCCTTCAGGTACGTATTGTAGATTACCTGATGAACGAATCCCGGAGTGTACTTGACGCCGGCAGCATCTGCGGCCGGATCCGGACGGTCAAGCGCAAGGTGGAACGAGAAGTTCGGGAACTCCTTCTCCAGTTCGAGGAAGTCGTTCAGGTAGAACACTTCGTTCAACGCACGCGCCCCGTAGAAGTAAGACATCTTGCGGTCTGTCGTATGGAGTGTCTTCGTCATGTGCATAATCTGGGCACGAAGCGGAGCCATACCGGCACCACCACCGATCCACATCATCTCGCGCTTCGAGTCGAAGATCGGGTGGAAATCTCCGTAAGGACCACTCATGATCACCTTGTCGCCCGGCTTCAACGTGAAGATGTAAGAAGAGGCGATACCCGGCATCACATCCTGGAACCCTACCTGAGGTTTCGGCTTGAACGGAGGCGTAGCGATACGTACCGTCAGCATGATGCGGTCACCCTCGGCCGGATAGTTGGCCATAGAATAAGCACGGATAGTCGGTTCGTCATTATGACACTTCAAGCCGAAGAGGCCGAACTTCTCCCACGCCGGGAGATAATCCTTACCGATCATATCCTTGTCGATATCCTTGTTGTAATCCATCGCGTACTTCGGAATCTTGATCTGGGCATACGAACCCGGGATGAAGTCCATGTGCTCGCCCTTAGGCAACGCCACGATAAACTCCTTGATGAACGTAGCCACGTTCTTGTTCGAGATTACCTCGCATTCCCATTCCTTTACGCCCAGCACCTCTTCCGGCACCTTTACCTGCATATTCTCTTTCACCTTAGTCTGGCAAGCCAAACGCCAGTGTTCCTTTTGTTGCTTGCGTGAGAAGAATACCTTTTCGGTCGGGAGAATCTCTCCGCCCCCTTCCATCACCTGCGCACGGCACTGGCCACACTTACCACCGCCACCGCAAGCCGAAGACAAGAAGATGCCGCCCGCCTGAAGGGAGCTCAACAAAGTCCCGCCGATGGGGACATCGATTTCTTTCTCACCATTAACCGTCAGCTTGACATTGCCCGACGGAACCAATTTTGCTTTGGCATACAACAACGCACCAACCAGTATCATAGTCACTACCAGGAAGACAACGGTACCGCTGATGATCGTGAGTGTGCCAGACAGTAATAAAATCATATCTTTACTAATCTTTTAATGCGTTAAACTTAAATCTTCAAACCTGAGAAGCACATGAATGCGATACCCATCAGACTGGTGATGATGAACGAGATACCCAGCCCCTTCAAAGGCTTGGGGATATCCGAATAAGCCAGTTTCTCACGGATAGCCGCCATACCTACGATAGCCAGCATCCAGCCCAGACCGGAACCCAGTCCGTAAACCGTAGCTACGCCCACGTTCGGGAACGCGCGTTGCTGCATAAACAAAGAACCTCCCAGGATGGCACAGTTCACCGCAATCAAAGGCAAGAAGATACCCAGGGATGCATACAAGGAGGGAGAGAACTTCTCGACCACCATCTCAACCAATTGCGTGAAAGCCGCAATGATCGCGATGAATATCAACAGGGCAAGGAAGCTCAGGTTCACCTCGGCATATTCCGGGCCCAGCCATTGCAAGGCGCCTTCCTTCAACACGTAATTCTCAAGCATGTAGTTGATAGGCAACGTACATGTCAAAATGAATGTTACCGCAATACCCAATCCAAGGGCTGTCTTTACGTTCTTAGACACAGCCAGGAAAGAACACATACCCAGATAGTATGTGAATATCATATTGTCGGAGAAAATCGAGCGGACAAATGTACTAAATAACTCTTCCATTCTGATAAACGTTTAAAATGATTAATTTTCCTGGAGTTCCTTATTGCGCGAACGATGGTACCACACAATCAGCGCGATGATGATCAGCGCCATCGGAGGCAGAATCACCAGACCGTTGTTTACATACCCCATGTCGTAGAATGCCTGCGGAATCACATGGATGCCCAGCAGGGTTCCCGAACCGAACAACTCGCGCACGAAACCGACGATGATCAGGATAACGGCATATCCCAGGCCATTGCCCACACCATCCAAGAACGATTCCCACGGGCCGTTACCCAAGGCGAAAGCCTCCAGACGTCCCATCAAGATACAGTTCGTGATAATCAGACCCACATAGACTGAGAGCTGCTTGTTCACATCATACGCGAACGCCTTCAGCACCTCGCTCACGATTGTCACCAACGCGGCGCAGACCACCAGCTGAACGATGATACGGATACGATTCGGAATCGTATTACGCAAAAGCGAAATAATCACGTTGGCAAAGGCAACTACGACCGTTACCGAAATACCCATCACGATAGCAGGTTCCAACTTGGACGTTACCGCCAATGCCGAGCAGATACCCAGCATCTGCACGATAACCGGGTTGTTCATGCTCAACGGGCCTACTAAAACCTCTTTATTCTTATTAGATAATAATCCCATTTTCGATTAATTTTGAGAAGTTAAAAATTTAACATATCCGCTCAAGCTATCAAATAGCATACGGCTCACGCCCTGGCTCGTAATCGTACCTCCGGAGATACCGTCCACATAGTCCTGGCCCTCGGCGCTCTTGCCCGGCTTGACCACGGCGATAGACTTGAACTCACCGTTTTGGAAAAGATGCTTGCCCTTGAATTCTGAGCTGAATCCCGGCGTAGCGATTTCGGCACCCAGACCCGGAGTCTCGCCCGCATGGCTGAAGTCGGCGCCATAAACGGTATTCTTATCATCATTTACCGAAATATATCCCCACAGAGCGCCCCACAGACCGGAACCGTTGAGTGCCATGATATACTTCTTGCCGTCTTGCGTATTAGCGACAAATACGGGGAACCCCTCTTTCTCGCCGGCGAACGCATCCGTAGCGTCACCCACCTTCTCGCCCTTCTCGTTAATCAGGAACGCGTCAGTAATCAGCTCGTTATACTTAGCCTCCGCCTCGTTGGCCGTAACGGTCACGTTGATAGAGCGGAGAATCTGCAAACGCTTGTCGTTATCTTCATTTGCCTTCTGGAAAGGTCTCAAGGACTGAGAGGTAACCGCCAGACCTACCGCTACCAATATCACCATAACGGCCGAATAGATAATCGTATAGGCATTGCTGTTACGGTCCATGCCTTTCTTTGCAGGAGCACCCTCTTCCTTGATTTCTTCAAACTCAGAAGCCGGAGCCTGGCATACCGGACACTTCTCCGGCGCTTTATCACCTTCGTGGACATAGCCACATACTTTACACTTAAATTTCTTTGTAGCCATATTCCTTGCTTATTTATTCAATTTAACACGGTTCAAACGACGATTGATGTTTGCTTCCACTACATAATAGTCGATCAACGGAGCGAACACGTTCATCAACAGGATAGCCAGCATCATGCCCTCCGGATAACCCGGGTTCAACACGCGGATGATGATTGCCATCGCGCCCACCAGCAGTCCGTAGATATATTTACCCTTTTCGGTACGTGCCGAAGTCACCGGATCGGTAGCCATGAACACCGCGCCGAACGCGAATCCGCCCAATGCCAGATGCTCATACCAAGGCATCTGTGCCGTAGCTGTGTCCGGACCTGCCACGTTGAACACCAGAGCCATCAACGCGCCCCCGACAAACACCGAGAACATCGTCTTCCAGCTGGCGATACCCGTAAACAACAGGATAACCGCACCGATGGCGATAGCGATTACGCTGGTCTCACCGATAGAACCCGGAATGAATCCATAGACCATGTCCTGGAAGCTCCACGGGAACTCGACCGTAGAGGTCGTAGCCACCTTGGCGATACCCAGCGGAGTAGCCGCCGAGAAACCGTCTACCACCTGTCCGGCACCGATGCCGAACGTATCAGCCGTACGCACCCATACCTGGTCGCCCGACATGGCCGTCGGATAAGCGAAGAACAGGAAGGCGCGTGTCACCAACGCCACATTAAATATATTGTATCCGGTACCGCCGAACACCTCCTTGGCGAAGATAACCGCAAACGCCGTAGCTACCGCGATCATCCACAACGGGGTATCTACCGGCACGATCATCGGAATCAGGATACCCGAAACCAGGAATCCCTCCTGAATCTCCTCCTTCTTCCATTGAGCCACCGTAAACTCGATGCCCAGACCTACCACGTAAGACACGATAATCTTAGGCAATACGGCCAGGAATCCGAAAACAAATGTCATCCAAAAACCCGGATTGGCGCCGATGGCCAGGTTATGTTGATAACCGACATTATACATACCAAAAAGCAAAGCCGGTAACAAAGCGATAATCACTACGGTCATCGTACGCTTCGAATCGATGCTATCGTGGATATGAACGCCCGTCTTTGAAGTGGCATTCGGCACAAACAAAAATGATTCGAAGCCCTCAAATACAGAACGGAACATCGCCAGCTTTCCGCCTTCCTCAAAGTTAGGCTTAATCTTGTCGAGATAATTCCTTAACGCTTTCAATGTTTTATAATTTTAATGTTATTAATTCATTTCCTTATACAACAGGTTCAAGCCGTTACGGACTATCTGTTGCAATTCTATTTTGGAGGTGTCGACAAATTCGCACAGCGCGAAGTCCTCCGGAGCCACTTCATAAATACCCAGATTCTCCATCTTGTCGATGTCGAAAGCAATGATGGCCTTCAACAGGTATTCCGGCATGATATCCATCGGGAACACCTTGTCATACTCGTTCGACATGATCATCGCACGCTTTCCGCCCTTCACGCGGGCATCCAGCACATACTCCTTGCCCTTGCCTGTCAGCCAGGTCAGGTAAGAATGGCTCACACTGTACTTGCCGAAGCCCGGAGTAGCCCAGCCCAGGAACTCATCCACATCGTCACCTTCCGGAATCACGGTAACCTGGCAATCGTAAGCGCCCAGATAGTCGCCCATGCCCACTTTCGTACCCGTCAGCACGTTTCCGCTGATGATGCGGACATGTCCGCCGGTCTTCACCTTGCCGCCTACCAGGCTTTCGAGGGTGCATCCGCTCACCGCCTGCACATAGCCCTGCTCGGTCGTTTCAGAGCCGGTAATGGCCACGAGGCGGGTAAAGTCTGCCACGCCCTTGTTGAAGAGGCGTCCCATCAGGATGACGTCCGCCGCATTGACCGTCCATACCACTTCACCCTTGTTCACGGGCTTGATATGGTTGATCTGTACACCTACGTTACCTGCAGGATGCGGGCCTTCAAACGCCACGGTCTCCACGCCGTTCACCTTCACGGACGAGCCGTTTTTCACACCCACATACACTTTCCCATTGGTTAGTTTGGCTAAAGCGTCCAGGCCGGTTTGCAAATCAGCTTCATGTCCCTTCACCAGGAAATCGAAGTTCGGGGCCAACGGAGCGGAATAGAAAGCCGTGACGAAGATGTCTCGCGGAGAGTCTGACGGAGACGCTACGATATCATACGGACGTTGCTTGATGAACGGCCACATACCGGCTTCCAGCAACGCTTCTTTCACTTCTTCCGCTTTCAGAGCGGCCACATTCTTCTTGCCGAACTCAACGTACTCGTTCTGGGCGTCCGGTGTGACAACAATGCTCAGCACCTTACGCTTTTCACCACGATTTACGGCAGATACTTCGCCGCTGACGGGCGAAACGAACTTGATTTCGGGGCGGTTCTTGTCTGTCATCAGCACAGAACCGGCTTTGACCTTATCACCCGGGCGAACGGCTACCTTCGGAGTAATGCCTGTGAAGTAGTCCGGAACGATGGCGTATGTCGCACTCTTTCCGCCTTTTAGCATCACTTCGGGAGCTTTGCCCTTCAGATTAATGTCTAAACCCTTTTTAATCGTAATCACATTTGCCATGATATAACTAAAATTGTTTATATGTAATTTTCTGCAAAAGTAAGTATTTTTTTAGCTTATTGTGTGTCTATGCCTAAAATAATTACAGAAAAATTTCTCTATTGAAAAGAAATGGGCTTGTTCCTCCCCATTTTGTGAGGGAACATATATATATATAAAAAAAGTTGACAAGGAGTTTCCTTGCCAACTTGCCTACCCTATTCCTAATCTTTACGATGCACACGACATCACGCCCAATGCCGTGCCGATGGAAGTCAGGATGGTGATTAACGTCTGAATCACGATTTTCCAAATGCTCTTTTTGTCTGTTGCCATAATAAGATGAAAATTGAAAGTTGAAAATTAATTGGTAAAGGGTGCTGAACCCCCTCCGTGCTCTCCCTCTGTTTATAGAGGGAGTACCCGCGGAGCGGGGGAGGGAGTTAGTTAGATAGTCACACTACCTCCTCTTCCTCCTCTTCGCCTGCACAAAGGTAGCGACTAAATATGCTATATTTTGACGGATGGCAAGGGGTGTCCGGCTTTGTCTTGTGGTGGTTGATTTGTCCGGGTAAAGAATAACTGCAACTAACGGTTCGGGATTAAAACAGGCACAAAAAAAGAGTGTGAAGTTAATCACCCTCTTTCAATGAGCCATTTGTGAAGCGTTTATGAAGCGTTTACACTATTTACAATTAGCTGGAAACAAATAATTTACACGATTCAAAAGATAAGGAATCACTTATTTTTGGAGCGTTTGTGAAGCGTTTGGCAAGCCTTTTATTGTGTAATAAGTGCTTTTACCCGTAACGCCCTGCATTTCCAGCCATGTTCCCATTTGTTGCAACAAACGATATGCGGTAGTCCGGTTGGTATTCAATATCCTTTGAACGTCCGAATTGGTAACGCTTCCATTTTGGGCTGCATATTCGATAACTGAAATATACCTTTCATCCACACGTTGCGCCAATAACTGCGAACGCACATCGGTATAATAGGTTATCATCAGACCGCTTATCATTTCCAGTTTGGGCGGCAGTAATTTATATGCGCTGACCGCTTCCAAGATACGCTTGTAGCCACGTCCCCAGCTTTCAATATCCCCGCTTCTGAAAAAGGCGTTGGCGATTATCGGGTTATAGGGTGCGGAAGGATGGCTTTCAAACAGCCTGTCGGTAGTCCAGTCCTCCGGCAACTGCCCGGAGTTCCAGAAAGTAATGTGGTCGGGAAATACGCTGATTTGAATGGGTACACCGCTGGCGTAATCCTTGTGGGCGATGGCGTTCATCAGTGATTCCCGGATGGCTTCCACCGGGAACTGCGGCGTTTCACGCCGGGAAATGCCCTCGTATGAAATCCGGTAGATTAAATACTTGGTCTTTATCAAGTCCATAGCCTTGTCCACCTGTTCCATCAAAGCGCCGTGAACCTCGTCCTGAAACTCCAGATTGCCTTTGTCGTCCCGGAAAAAGCCTATCTTGATATATGCGCCGAACACATATCTTTCGGGGTCGGGATGGAACAACAGCACGGCGGCACGGTTCAAATGCCCGGCATCGTCAATCAGGCGCAAGTCCTGCAACAGATGCCCAGTCGTGTCGTTCAACACCCCTTCATCCACACGTCCGCTTCTTGCCGCTTCCTTGCGGAAACGGTTCAGCGCACTTTCTGACAAGTCCTCCGCTTTGGCTCGTTCTATGGGGAACTCATCCCAATGCCTGCCTGTTTTCTGCATGATGAAACGGTTCAAAGCCGCACCTTTCAATTCCTGCTTCGTGCTGCCGCTGCGGTAATGGTACTGACCTTTGTAGTTGATGGGGTTTGAATAGGGTGGCACGTCAATCTCGATGTATTGCAGCCCGTTTTCTTCCAGCAGGTTCACATCGACCATGATGCCCAGCACATCACGCACCTTGTTCGGTATGTCCTCCAGCAACTTCTTGGCATCGGCAACGCCGACCACCCTGCCGTTGTCATCCGTGCCGATATATATCTTGCCGCCTGCGGCATTAGCGAAACCGCATATCCATTTCAAGTATTCGTCCCGCCAGTTTTCTTTCCATTCAATATTTTGGTTTTCACTCATATAATCCTTCGTTTATGCAAATGTACGAAAAATAAAACTACTTTTATTAACTCATAATGAGATAAATGCAGGGTCGCCAAAGGACAATAAAAAAGTCCCACAAAATATTGATTTTGTAGGACTTGTCTTTTTGTTGTCGCCTTTGGCTTTTCTTTTGGTGATCCGCTTGGGGTTCGAACCCAAGACCCCAACATTAAAAGTGTTGTGCTCTACCAGCTGAGCTAGCGAATCATCGTCTGTATTTGATTACGGGTGCAAAGATAGATATTTTTTTCTACATCTACAAGTTTTTCATGTTGATTTTTTGTTTATTCCAAAATTTGTGTAGCTTTGTACAAATTAATTTATTTATGGCAGACGATAAGAAGATTATTTTTTCGATGGTCGGGGTTAGTAAAATCTTTCCCCCTCAAAAACAGGTATTGAAAAATATATACCTTTCTTTTTTCTATGGTGCCAAAATCGGTATCATCGGGTTGAATGGATCCGGAAAGTCTACTTTGTTGAAAATCATTGCAGGTATTGATAAAGATTATCAGGGTGAGGTGGTATTCTCACCGGGATATTCTGTCGGATATCTGGAACAGGATCCTAAACTGGAGTCCGGTAAGACGGTTAAGGAGGTGGTACAGGAGGGTGTACAAGAGATTGTAGATATCCTGAAAGAGTACGAAGAGGTAAACGAACGTTTTGGTGACCCGGATGTATTGGAAGATCCGGACAAGATGGACGCGCTCATCGCCAAGCAAGCCGAATTGCAGGACAAGATCGATGCGACCGATGCCTGGAACCTTGACACGAAACTGGAGCGTGCGATGGATGCCCTGCGTTGTCCTCCCGAAGACCAGCTGGTCGATACGCTTTCCGGAGGTGAGCGGCGCCGGGTGGCTCTATGCCGTTTATTGCTCCAGCAACCGGATGTCCTTTTATTGGATGAGCCGACCAACCATTTGGACGCGGAGTCTATCGACTGGCTGGAGCAACATTTGCAGCAATATGCGGGAACCGTTATCTGCATCACGCACGACCGTTATTTCCTGGATCATGTAGCGGGTTGGATTTTAGAACTGGACCGGGGAGAGGGTATTCCTTGGAAAGGCAATTATTCTTCTTGGTTGGAACAAAAGACCAAGCGTATGGCTCAGGAGGAGAAGCAAGCCAGCAAACGGCGTAAGACGTTGGAACGTGAATTGGAATGGATCCACATGGCTCCGAAAGCACGCCAGGCTAAAGGCAAAGCCCGTCTGAATTCTTACGAGAAATTATTGAACGAAGACCAGAAAGAGCGTGAGGCTAAGTTGGAAATCTTTATTCCGAACGGACCACGTCTGGGGAATAAGGTCATCGAAGCCCATCACGTGGCCAAGGCTTTTGGCGACAAGTTGTTGTTTGATGACTTGAACTTCACGCTCCCGCCCAACGGTATTGTAGGGGTCATCGGCCCTAATGGAGCCGGCAAAACGACTTTGTTCAAGATGATCATGGGACAGGAACGTATCGATAAAGGATCATTCGAGGTAGGAGAAACCGTACGTATCGGCTATGCGGATCAGACCCATAAGGACATTGACCCCAACAAAACGGTTTATCAGGTAGTATCGGGCGGAAATGAATTCATCCGCGTAGGAGGAAAAGAGATCAACGCACGTGCCTATCTGTCGAAATTCAACTTTTCCGGAGCCGATCAGGAGAAGCTTTGCGGTGTCCTGTCCGGTGGAGAACGTAACCGCCTGCATCTGGCTTTGACCTTAAAAGCTGAGGCCAACGTGTTGCTCTTGGACGAACCGACCAATGACATCGATGTGAATACCCTCCGGGCTTTGGAAGAGGGATTGGAGAATTTCGCCGGATGTGCCGTAGTCGTATCGCACGACCGTTGGTTCCTGGATCGCATCTGTACGCACATCCTCTCTTTCGAAGGTGATTCGAACGTTGTGTTCTATGAGGGGAGCTACTCGGAATATGAAGATTATAAACGTAAGCAATTGGGGTATGAGGAGCCCAAACGGGTACGGTATCGGAAATTAATTGAAAACTAAATTACATCTATATGAAAAAGATTTTTTTATCATTAACGGCTTTAGCCTTGGCTTTTATAGGGAGTTCTTCCCTTCAAGCACAGAAAACAGAAAAATTGTTTAATGGGAAAGACTTGTCTAACTGGAATCTTGTGGTAGACAAGAACGAAGTTCCGGGGGAAAAAGTATTTTCTGTAAAAGAGGGCCTGATACGTATCGAAGGACAGCCTTTCGGGTATATGTACACAAAAGAAGAGTATGATAATTACAAACTCCATGTCGAATGGCGATGGCCGGAAGGAAAGGCAAGTAATAGCGGTATCTTCTTATTGGTTGGCAATAAGACCATGCCTTTCCCGACTTGCATCGAGTGCCAATTGCATGCAGGCGATGCGGGCGACTTCGTATTGATCAACGGCTCCGACCTGAAGGAGTATTTCCAGCGTCGGGGAGAAACCCGTCCTGACTTCCCGGTGGTAAAGAGGTATGCAGAATCATCCGAGAATCCCACCGGAGAATGGAATGAAGCGAATATCTTCGTGCGTGACGGGGTTATCACCGTTTACATCAATGGCGTACTTCAGAATATCGGAACCAGCTTGGTAAAGAAGGGCAATATCGCCTTACAAAGCGAAGGCGGACCTATCGAGTTCCGGAATATTACCCTTACGCGCTAAACTACTTTTTTTTCCATAACAAGAAGCTGGGATTGATGCGCAAATAGACTCCGGCAGAGAAGCTGGTAGCAGATGATGTGGGGAGATACTCCCCCTCTGCCGTAGTCTTATTTCCCTTCAAATGACAATATATATCCACATCCGCCCCTATTGAAAATCCATGTCCCAGCGAACGTGCATATTCCAGCCCTAAAACAGCCATCTGCGGAGAGTGGAACAAGGTCCCTTCGTCCTTAAAAGAAAGCGCCCCGTAAAAAGGACTTCCCAGCAACGATACGAAATCCTTGCATCGCCAATACCCTGCTTTAACCCGGAAATCTTTCAGGTCGGCGTATGCCCGGAAATACAGGCCTGTACCCGAATCGAAAGGCCATAGCTCACCGGCCTGTTGATACGAAAGAGCCAAGTCCGCCTCCGCCCCTATCCGGTTCACTACCCGGTGGGCTACGTTCCACACGCCCCCTACTCCCACAGAAGCATTCATCAGCGTCTGTACAGAATGGGTATAAATCGTATCAATTTCTCCCCCGCGGTGTTGTACCGTAGCTTGTATAGGTACGTAAAAATGAAAAGCCTTGGATTCCGGGTTCAACTTGAATCGGGAAGACAATCCGACCAAAAACGCCTCTTGATGCGTATCTTCACGGAAGATAAAACTCTGCCAGTTAACCCACACATCCAAATTCATGAACGGAGCGTCATAAAGAATCTGCAGACCCGCCTCCGGATCAGAGGTCAGGTTCAGTTCTTGATTATATAAAGGCTCTATCAGCCTGTGATTTGCCCCTCCGTAAATATCCCCCAGCACGATACTGAACCGTTCGGATAAATCCACTTGTGCCCGAAACCAAGGCAATGCGTGAAAACCATGTTGATATTGTTCTCCTCCCCATTCCGGAATGTCATGATACGCATAACAAGGATATTTACTGGCTCCCCAGTACCGGAGCAGATGGGCACCCAGCTCCAATTTAATCCGTTTCAACGGATGATAGACCAATTTAGGCTGAATCCAGAATCCGGGCAGGGAATAGCCTTTCTGTATGCCTCCTGCATATTCATTATCTTTGAAGAAACTGATATTATCCAACTCGAACGATAACTCACCTTCCTTCAATGTGTCAATCCGATGCTCGGATTGATATACCTTCGTATTAATCTGGGCTGACAAAGACAAGGATAGTCCTATCATCCCCAGTAAAGCTAATATTCCTCTCATATTTCTGAGTTTTAAACCTTACAAACTCATAAAATTGCAGACAAGCAATCCGAGTGCAACCGACACCAATGTAGCTATCACCCCCGGCATCATGAAAGAATGGTTCAAGATATACTTCCCGATGCGGGTTGTTCCGGTACGGTCAAAATTGATGGCCGCTACGACCGTAGGATAATTCGGAATGAAAAAATAGCCGTTTACCGCCGGGAAGAGGGCTATCAGCATATAAGGCGATATCCCCAAGGCAATACCTAATGGCAACAGAGAACGGATAGTAGCCGCCTGACTGAACAAAAGGATAGACATCACGAAAAGAGCCAATCCGAACAGCCAGGGCATCTGGGTGACTATATCCACAATGCTCCCCTTCAATGCCTCCATATTACCGGCTATGAAAGTATCGCCCATCCACGCAATCCCGAAGATAGCCACAACCGCTTGCATTCCGGCCGAAAACACCGATCCTTGTGCCGCACGTATCCCATCGGTCTTCGTACAGATCAGAATCAGGGCGGCTGCCGTAAGCATCAGCACCTCAATGATATGCGACATCTGCATGGCTACATTCCCGTCCGGGGTCTCAAAGACCGGGCGTATAGACTCCATCGAGCCAAACAATACGATGCCCAACGTAGCCATCAGGAAAAGCGATACCGCCAAGGCCGCATTCTTGGGATTAGCTACCTCATTCGTCCGGTAATGCTCGTTCCCCAGTTCGCCGGAAGCTACCCGGCGCCGGTATTCGGGGTCATCCTCCAATTCTTTTCCTACCCGGAGCGAATAGAACGCGCCTGCCAGTACCCCGATCAAAGTGCAAGGCACCGACACCATTAATATATCTATCAACGTAATGCCATATCCTGAAAGCATACTCAATAGGGCGACCGTAGCCGCAGATATAGGACTGGCTGTTATGGCCTGCTGGGAAGCGATAACCGCTATCGCCATCGGACGTTCCGGGCGGATCTTGGTGTCTTGCGCCACTTCGGCTATTACGGGAAGCACCGAATAGGCCACATGCCCCGTACCCGCCACAAAGGTAAAAAAGTAGGTCACCAAAGGACTGAGCCAGGTGATTCGTTGCGGGTTCTTGCGAAGGAGCTTTTCTGCCCATTTCACCATCAAGTCCAGCCCGCCTGCGGCTTGCATACAGCTCGCAGCGGCTATGACCGCAACAATCATCAACATCACATCAATAGGGGGAGCCGTAGGTTCCAATCCGAAACAAAAGGTCAGGATGGCCAATCCCAATCCGCCCAATACCCCTAAACCAATACCGCCTATGCGTGCTCCTATCACGATAGCCAACAAAACAAATGCCAGTTGCAATACCATATATTTTTAAATTTTAGTCCTTTTAGAAGCTGTTTTCATGCAAAAAAAGGAAGAACTTGCTTGAAATTTTGCAAAGATACGTTATCTTTGTCAAGTAGACAAAACTCCATTAATAGAAAATGTAATATGAAGAAAACGCCTCTACTATTATCCCTATTGGGTATGCTTGCGCTCGGTTCAAGTCTTTCCGCGCAAGTACGAAGTGAAATCCTTTTGGAAAAAGGATGGAAATTCACCCGTGAAGACCTCCCTGAATCCGTCAGTCCGACATTCGATGACAGCCGGTGGCAAACGGTAACGGTTCCCCACGACTGGGCTATCTATGGCCCGTTCAGCAGTCAGAACGACAAGCAAAACGTAGCGATAGCGCAAGACGGACAAAAGGAAGCGATGGAACATGCCGGACGTACCGGAGGACTTCCCTTCGTGGGTGTGGGCTGGTACCGGAACACCTTGGAGATTCCGCAATTCAAAGCCGGAAAGCGGGCATTCCTCCTCTTCGACGGGGCAATGAGCCACGCCAATGTCTATATCAACGGGACGAAAGTGGGCGAATGGCCCTATGGGTATAACGCTTTTTGGTTTGATATCACCCCCTATCTGAAAGAAGGAGCGGAAAATACCCTTGCGGTACGACTGGAAAACCTGCCGGAATCCTCGCGCTGGTACCCGGGAGCCGGACTTTACCGTAATGTGCATGTCATTCTGACCGAAGAGGCGCATATTCCTATATGGGGAACCTACATCACGACTCCGTCTGTCAACGAAGCGTTCGCTCAAGTGAAGGTCGAGACAAAAATCCATCTCCCGCAAAACGCATCGCCCAAGGATTACACCTTAAAGACAATCCTCCGTGCACCCGATGGCAGACCGGTCCAGGAGAAGATAACGCCTCTGACCGATATCATCTATAACAAAAATATAGCTACGCAAGAGTTTATTGTAGAGAAACCCGACCTATGGTCAACCGACCATCCGGCGCTTTATAAGGCCGAAACAAGTCTTTATGAGGCAGGAAATGTGCTGAAAGACGAATACGCCACGACATTCGGCATCCGCTCCATCGAAATCATTCCGGACAAAGGCTTCTTCCTGAACGGAAAGAAAACGATGTTCCGTGGGGTATGCAACCATCATGACCTGGGTCCGCTGGGAGCAGCCGTCAATGACGCGGCTATCCGCCGGCAGATACGCATCCTGAAAGATATGGGATGCAACGCCATCCGTACCTCGCACAATATGCCGGCTCCTGAGCTGGTACGCGCTTGCGATGAGATGGGCATGATGCTTATGGTGGAGAGCTTCGATGAATGGAACAAGCCCAAATGTGCCAACGGGTATAATCTCTTGTTTGATGAATGGGCTGAGAAAGACTTGGTGAATCTCATACACAATTTCCGCAACTCGCCCAGTGTCGTCATGTGGTGTATCGGAAACGAAGTGCCTAATCAATGGGATGAAGGCGGGTGCAAGGTGGCCAAGTTCCTCCAGGATATCTGCCATCGGGAAGACCCCACGCGCCCTGTCACGCAAGGCATGGACGCGCCGGACGCCGTTGTGAACAACAACTTCGCGGCCGTGATGGATGTGCCCGGATTCAACTACCGTCCTTTCCGGTATCAGGTGAACTACAAGAAATTGCCCCAGCGCATCGTCCTCGGGAGCGAAACGGCTTCTACCGTAAGCTCGCGCGGTGTCTATAAATTCCCCGTAGAGCGGAAAGCAATGGCGGTGTATGACGACCATCAGGCATCCTCCTACGATGTGGAGCATTGCGGATGGTCCAACTTGCCGGAAGATGACTTTATCCAGCATGAGGATCTGCCTTATTGCATCGGCGAATTCGTCTGGACGGGCTTCGACTATCTGGGCGAACCGACCCCCTACTACACCAACTGGCCCAGCCACAGCTCGTTGTTCGGCATTATCGATCTGGCTGGCATTCCCAAAGACCGTTATTACCTCTACCGCTCGCATTGGAATCCCGATGCAGAGACCTTGCATATCCTCCCGCATTGGAACTGGGAAGGACGCGAGGGAGAAGTCACGCCTATCTTCGTCTATACCAACTATCCTACGGCTGAGGTATTTATCAACGGAAAAAGCCAGGGGAAACGGAGCAAAGACTTGAGCATCCCCTTGGACAGTAGTTATACAGAGGCTGCACAAAAGAGCTTCGAACGGCAAAAGCGTTACCGGCTGATGTGGATGGACACCCGCTATGAACCGGGTACCGTCAAAGTCGTAGCCTATGATAAGGCGGGCAATGCCGTGGCCGAAAAGGAAATCCATACCGCCGGAAAGCCTTATCGTATCGTTCTGGAAGCCGACCGCTCCAACCTGCAAGCCGATGGTCAGGACCTGTCGTTCGTCAATGTAAAGATTGTTGACAAAGAGGGCAATTTCTGTCCGAACGAGACACGCGAGATTAAGTTTAAGGTCAAAGGAAAAGGCTCCTTCCGTGCCGTGGCCAATGGCAATCCGGCCAGCCTCGAACCCTTCCAGCGCCCTCAGATGAAGCTGTTCAGCGGACAACTCACCGCGATTGTCCAAACAACCGATGAGGCGGGTGAAATCATCCTCGAAGCTTCTGCTCCGGGTGTCAAATCGGCTAAAATCAAACTTCAGTCGAATTAAAGGGTGCTTAATAGCACATCCTATAATGTCATGGGATGAAACTCCAGTTTCGTCCATTGAAACTCCGGTTTCATCCCATGAAACTCCAGTTCCATCCATTGAAACTCCAGTTTCATCCCATGAAACAAGTACAAACCTTTGTAGCCTTTCTGTACCTTTCCCCCAAATACTTCCTATTATTAATTCGACTTACGCAAGCACAGGTTAGTTGACAAGAGACAAGTTAACGAGGTGACAAGATATCTGCTCAATAGATTTTCAATCTTGTAGCCTTGTTTACCGGAGTTTTGCCAACTAATAAGTCGAGTGTTTGTAAAAGTTGAATTATTAACCAATTATTTGTATTTTTTACCTCGTCCAAAAATAAATAAAGCAACTGGTAAACAGCAAATTACTAACACAAAAACCTTATTCTATAAATAAGGTATTAAGGTATGAGTGCTTCTGCCCTATATTTATCATTAGCATATTAACTAATCGCTACAAAGGAAAGCATTTATGTGTATATATGCAAACAAAAAACAACCTTTTTTTGCATAAAAATACTGATTTCAAAGGAGAAACTACATCCTCCTATTAAATTATTGCTCAAACAAATTCCTCATACCTTATTTATAGAATAAGGTTGCAAGCACTGATTACTTAAGCAGATTAATGTATTTTATTTTGAATTAATAATAACACAAATCATAATTTGTTGAGTATGAAACGTATTTTAGTAGCATTAGCGCTATGTTCATTACCATGGACACTACTTGCCCAAGAAAAGCTTCAAGAAGATAAAGGAGCTGTGGTAGGTTTGAAAACGAACGCGCTTTATTGGGGAACTACAACGCCAAACTTAGGGATTGAAGTTCGCCTTGCCAAGAAGTGGACATTGGAAGCAGAAGTGGGTTTGAATCCATTCGAGAACAAGAATGATGACGGAAGTTTTGGCAAGTCCATCAAACATTTCCGGCTCCATCCGGAGGTCCGTTATTGGTTTTGCGAGAGTTTTTACGGACATTTCTTGGGATTGCATGTTCCTTACCTTATCTACAATGTGTCAGACATTAAGATTTTAGGCACAGAAGATGAGCGCCACCAAGGCTGGGGAACCGGAGTGGGTATCAGTTATGGTTATAACTGGGCAGTCGGCAAACATTGGAACATTGAGGCGACTATCGGTGTCGGATATTTATACCTGGAATCCGACAAATATCCTTGTGCGAATTGCGGAACAAAAATCGAAACAACCAAGAAGCACTACTTCGGTCCGACGCAAGCCGCCGTTAGTGCCGTGTACTTATTTTAAAGGAGGGGAAGAGATATGAGAAAATTGACTCTATTCATATATGTATGTGGATGCGCCTTGACACTCTCCGCGCAAACACCCGAAAACAAGGAAGCCACGCTTCTGATTAAAGAAAAATCAGCCAACAAGGTCGGTGATAAATTAGGTGTCACGATGCACATCGACATCAGCCAAATGGAGATTCCCAAGAGCCGGTCGGTGGTTTGCACGCCTATTATCGAATCGGGAGACAGTATCCGGGCCTTGCCTTCGATTATCTTGAACGGCAAGACGCGCCATATCCTTTACGAACGTATGGAACGTCAGGTACAGAACCCGCCTACGGAGTTTGAATACAGACGTTATAACGGAGAAGAGCAGTTCCTGACCTACGAAGTCTATACGCCTTATGCCGATTGGATGGAGAAGTCGGAGGTGAGCCTGATTATGGACGATTGCGGATGCGGATGGGAAGCCTTGCAAAGCAACAAATCCCCGCTCTTCGCCCTGAACTTCGCCCAGCCTATCGTATTACGCCCGCAAGTGGCCTACGTAACCCCGCAAGCGGAGGAGATCAAGGCACGTAAATTAGAAGGAAAAGCTTATCTTGATTTCCCGGTAAACCAGATTACTATCCGGCCGGAATACCGGAATAACCCGACCGAGCTGACCAAAATCAAGAAAAGTATCGAGGCGGTGCGCCAAAATCAGTTCGCCACCATATCGGGCCTCACCATCAAGGGGTATGCTTCTCCGGAAGGAGGCTATAAGGCGAACGCCTATCTGGCCGAGAACCGTGCAAAGGCTCTCTTGAATTATGTGCAAAGCCTGTATGATTTCGGTAAGGCAAAGATGCAGGTGGACTTTGAGCCGGAGGACTGGGCTGGCTTGGAAAAGGCCGTCGAAGAGGGCAATCTCCCGGATAAAGAGCAGCTGTTGGCGATTATCCGTGCAGACGAACCCAGCGATTACGACCAGCGCGAGTGGAAGCTCAAGACCCTGAACGGAGGTTCATCCTATAAGATCCTTTTAAGGGACGTTTATCCGGCCTTGCGTCATTCCGACTATACGGTGAATTATACCATCCGCAACTTTACGGTAGACGAGGCCAAAGAGCTGATATTCAAGGATCCGTCTCAGTTAAGCCTGAACGAGATGTTCCAGGTGGCACAGACCTACGAACCGGGAAGCTCCGAATTCAATGAAGTGTTTGAGGTGGCGGTCCGCATGTACCCGGATGATCCGGTATCGAACCTGAACGCGGCTATCTCGGCCATTCAAGCCAAACAATTCGACAAGGCACGCCGGTATCTGACAAAAGCGCAGGATTGTCCCGAAAAGCAATTGGCCGAAGCCGCTCTGCTGATGCACGAAGGAAAGCTGGATGAGGCGGAAGCTATGCTGAACAGGCTGGAAGGCGTATCGTCTGTCACCGGTCAGGTTCAGGAAAATCTCCGGCAGATCGAAGAGAAACGCAAAGAATAATCCGAAACGAAAAAACTTACAGCTTCTTAAAACTAAAAATATTTACCAGTATTTATATTTTCTCTTTTCTGGGGCATCCTTCCACCTTGTCCGACAGGGGAAGGGCCCCAGGAAATTAGTGTCTTGAGTATATTCATAAATAGAATTAGCTATGCATATCAATAGAAATACAAAACCATTTATCCCATTCGTGGCAGGATGGTTATTGCTTCTCCCTATGGCTTGTACAGACGAGATGCAATCCTTTTCTGAAAGCGGGGAGGAAGAAACGGGTACCGGCTCATTCGTTACCGTGCGCCTCACCTCAGCCGATCCGCTTGCTACACGAGGGAATCCGACGGGTGGAGAGCCGGGAGACGGCTCCGAAACGGGATTCGATTATGAAAACCGCATTGATGATCTGACGCTCCTTTTCTACCAGGCAGATGAGCAGAGCAATGCTCCGGCTTCAACCCCCATCGATAAGATTTTTTATTTTGACCGTGCGAAGATACAAGGAGACAACCGTACCGAACCGGTACAGGTCAACCTGCCTGCCGGGGAGTATGACTTGCTGGCTATAGCCAACGCGGGAGACTTGCGTCAGGCTTTGCAGGGCAAGACTTTAGGCGGCATACGCGATTACCTCCTGACATCGGCATGGACCGAATCAGACGGTGCTTATTCGCGCTTCGTGATGACATCAGACGGACATACCGAAGACAAAGTAACCTTGTGCGGAAATCCGAAGAATGAACCGGCCGATGCCACCGTGGAGGTAGAACGGGTAGCGGCACGTATCGATTACCGAAGCCGGTTCGAAGAATATGAGGTAGCCGACAAGACTTACGGCCGTGGGAAAGCCGTACTTAGCGGAGCGGTGATTCTAAACAGGATGTCTGCCGGCTCCTATTTGCTAAAACGGGTGGCCGCTCCGGTCAACGGTGCCCTGACCTCCTCCTCTCCCCTCACCTATTTAGGAGATGAACTGCCGGTAGAGGGTGGCATCCAGCGTAATTATGTGGTGGACCCGTGGAGTCTCATCAAGACATCGGAAAATGCTACCCGGAATGCGTTCAATCCGGATGCGGGCGGAAGTGGCAACCAGCCGGCATCCTCACTCTATACGGCCTACTATACTTCGTTCGGCGACGGACAGGAAGAGTGGGAAGATGCTATCCGGCAGGGCACGCAAGTCGGTGACTGGTATCGTTTGGGGTACACCTTGGAGAATACGATGAGCCGTGAAGCGCAATCGGACGCTTACCGCACGATGGTGGTCTTTCAGGCACAATATACTCCGGCCGGTTACGAGGAAGGGAAAACGTTCTACCGGGTACGGGATGAAATCTTCCCGACCCGCGAAGAGGCGGAAGCGGCAGCCGAAGGGACGAATGCCCTTATTCGCGAATACCATAACGGACTCTGCTATTATGTTTGGCGTGTACGGCATTCGGATGATGAAAATACCGGAGCCAACGGTATCATGGAATATGCCATTGTGCGCAACAATATCTATCGCCTTTTGGTATCAGACATCTACGGATTAGGAGATGAGGTGCCATTCCCGCCGGAAGACCCGGAGGAACCTGACGAACCGGATAATCCTGACCCAGATCCAGATCCTGACCCCGATCCCGATCCTGATCCCGATCCTGATCCAGATCCCGATCCTGATCCCGACCCGGATCCGGAGAAAATCCGGGTAGAGGTCACGGTAGAAGAATGGACGACATTACCTCCAAAAGATGTTCACCTATAAAGACGTTTTTAATTATTTCCTTTTACTTATTAATTGATTAGACATGAAACTATATCACATATTCAAAACTCTTCCGCTCCTTGCCCTGATGGCACTTGGAGCGATATCGTGCGACTACATTCATGAGGACATTGAGCCGTGCGACCATTACCTGCATTTTTCGTACACATACAATATGAAACAGGCGGATGCTTTTGTGCCGGAAATGAGTAACCAAGCCACGGCGAAACAGGTGGAACTGTTTATCTTCGATGAGGCCGGGAAGTTCCTACGCTCGCAAACGGTTTCGGGCAGCGAACTGGAAACCAACCGTGTCAAAGTGGATTTGGAACCGGGCAATTACCAGCTTCTCGCCTGGGCCGGCCTGAATGATACAGACTATACCTGGACAAAGCCGGAGGCCGGGGCTGCTTTGAGTGACTGGCAAATGGCGGTCAAACAGACGGAGAACAGGGTAGACCGCGAGCTTTTAGGATTATTCCAAGGGACCTTGAAGCTGACTATTCCGTCCGGCGGAGAGACCGACACGGAATTTCCTTTGGTAAAAGACACCAACAAAATTCGTCTTGTGTTGATAGACGCCAATAGCGGTACGGAGCTTCAGGCGGATGACTTCAGCATCTACGCTACAACCCAGAACGGCGACTTGGATTATCAGAATAGTCCGATATCGGATAAAACGGTAACCTGGCTGCCTTATTATCAGGGTACGGAAACGGTAATGGACGTGAATGGGGAAACCGCCTATCAAGCGGTCTGTGCCGAACTGAATACGCTCCGCCTCATGGAGGGGTCGAAGACTTCGCTTGCCATTACGCATCAGGGCGAGAACGCACCGTTCCTCCATGTGGACCTGACTGACCTCTTGCTGTTGACTCAAATGGAATCGCACGATATGGAGGCACAGGAATACCTCGACCGGCAGGATGAATATGTCATCATGGCTTACCTCGACATGATCGGCGGTAAGGCGCATTGCCTCGAAATCATTGTCAACGATTGGACCATCCGCTTGGATGATGTAAACTTAGGTAAATAAGGAGGCAAGCTATGAAATATACCAACTTTATAAAATATCTCCTTGCCTCTATCCCTCTCCTCTCCTTCTGGGGATGCGAGTCGGAGGATTTGCCGAATTCCGGACAAGGTGAGTTAGTGCCGGTTACGATAAGGCTGACCACCACCGCCCCGAATGATGTGCATACAAGAGCCAACGAGCATACAGCCGAACTTGTGAACAATGACTATACTATTTCTTCTCTAAATGTCTATATCACAGATGGAAGTAGTACGACAACATTAAATTATGACGATTTTACTTTTTCAGGAAGCGATGAAGGCAGCTATCAGGGAACATCAAATAGCACTGTTGAATTGGTAAGAGGCAGAACTTATACAGTTTATGCTATTGCCAATGCCGATATTACCAACTATTCCGACCATTCGGTAAATGCGATCGCAGCTGTAAATGAAACAGTACCCATGTCTGCACAAACCACTTGGACAATAAATGGAGGAACAGAAAGCATAATATTAGTCCGCATGGTGGCGAAGATGAATGTAACATTAATAGATGAAAGGACAAGTGCTAATAAACCAATTATTACATCTGTAAAAATAGGGAACTTGCCCGATGCGACCCGCTTATATCGCCAAAGCAAAGGTTCTGTTTCACTTCCATCTGACGTAAATTTAACGGGAAGTTGGGAACAAAATAACAATAATAGTTGGTCTTGGACAAATAATACCGAAAGCCATCTTTCTATTACCTTCTCTGATTTCTACCTACATGAAATGAATGGCGGAACTGTAGAAGTCCAAGAAACAGGAAAAGAGGCGCGTAAAGGTTCATTTACGGCAGCTGTCCCACGCAATTATGTATTTCCATTGCATATTTATATTCGGGATTATGCTTTATCGATAGATGCAAAATACGAGTATGCCCCAATCGGTGTTTATCCGATCAAAGAAGAATTAAATGGTTATAGTGCGTATGAATTGGAGATACCAGAAGGAAGTAGCAATATAGAGATTAAGATTTCCTTAAAAGTAAATGGCAATGTAGTATCAACTGGTGTATCTTGGGATAAAATTTCTATTCCTTATTTTACAAGTAGTGTAGAGAATGGCGTCTTAACACTAAAATGTGAAGCTTTTCCTGCTATACCTTCTGGTCCTTATATAATTACGGCAACTTATGACGGAAAGGAGATTCCATTTGAACTTTCGCTTCGAGAATTAGGCAATACGGAATGGACCCGCTCTGCCTCCTCAGAAGCGCAACCTATCATCATCGAACTCTAAAAGAAAGGAAAGAAGCATGAAAGGAAATGCAGATAAACAACCGTAAATGAAGGAAAAACGTGCCGCGCGGGCAGCCTCCTGAACAGGGGTTTCGACACCTATAGGAAGTGTCCCTGACACTTATAGGAAGTGTCACCGACACTTATGGGAAGTGTCGACGACACTTCCTATAGGTGTCGAAACCCACTCGGAGAGCCTTCACCCACGCACCGCCTTTTCATAAGATAATAGATTAAATAACAATATTTTAAATAACACGAAAATGAAAACAAATAAACTATACAAACTAATCGTGCCCTTGCTGTTCCTCGCCGGCTCCATCGGCGTGGCTTGGGGGCAGGGGAATAATGACAAGGATAGTTATTCCAATGTTACCATTACGCATAAGGAAACTGGTGGTGTGTGGTATGATACTACTTATCAGGGAACACACTCTCGAAATCAAGGAAGTGGAACAGATGAAGATTGGCTGAAAGATACGTTTGATGAAAAAGGTGATACCATAATTAATGGTCAACCCGTTCAAAAGACGCATGAATATAAGGAGGTAATCTATATGTTTCCAGGTGAAACCAGAGAACTTATATTGCCAGATATAATGGTTCAAGGTGCTGCCACTCACTTTTCTCTTTATCATTACCAACGTTGGTATGATTATTCTACGGATGAAATATCAAACTTTATTGAAGTTGTAGATGAGGATGAAGATAATAATAGAGGAGGATGCGGTTACAAATTCAAAAATGGATTGGTAGGTGGTACATTCCTTTTGAATCATTGGTCAGGAAATGCTTTTGATCAAGGTCTATATCGAGTAAAATTCACAATGCCTGATAAAAACACCACATCTGATGTTTATTACATTGCTTGCGATGCATCGAATTATAGCGATGTTACTTTGCCAAAAGAGGATGCTACTACAATGGAAGAACCCACGCTTAGCCAGCGAGCTATTTTCGAGATACGCAAGGCCTCTGAGATTCAGGATAAATTATCTAAAGATGTTTGGTTTCAAGATGATATAATCCATTTTCCAACGAAGAGTATAGGTAAAACAGATGAGCAAGTAGCGTTGGAAATGCCAGCAAGAAACTATATTGTAAAAGGAGAAACTAATGAAAAACATAGTCAAGATCTTTCTTGCAGAATAGCTTATCCATCAAATACAAAAGCTTTCTTAAATTTAGCTGGGGCAAGTAATGGAGTAGCTACAATCAGCGGAAATACGCGTAAAATATCGTTTACATATTCTTCAGAACCCGTTGATGGTGCTGAAGCCTACATCGAGGTAACAAAGGAAGGATATAAAATTGCTCGCTTTACATTGATTTTTGATGCGAATACAGAAGCATTGACGCAAGAAAAAATAAATAGCATCATAGGCGAAAGTGCGACTGATGAAGAAAAAGCTCTACGTTTCCGCACGAATGAATATATGGATGCAAACTATACGTTATTAACCAAGTTGGATTTGGATTATACGAATGTAACAACTTCAGATAATAGCGGTTATTATCCCTATCCGATGGATTGGAATGCTGGTAGTTATGCGTTTTATACGAAAGCGAGTGAGGCTGGAGTTAAACATACAGCTTATCCACAATGGGGTGAGTATGCGATTACTAATAAATTTCCTTTTAGGGATGGTACAGGAGTACAACCTTTACCTAATAGCCTCTATCATCTTTATGTAGATGCCAATGAATTTCCTGGAACAGTTTGTACGGTTCCATTTAGACAGGATTTATGTCCCGGAGCCAGCCTTTATGTAACTTATTGGATGATGAGTACGGCAAACAAAGGAGAACAATGTGATGCCAGTGTTATTCTTGTATTGAAAGGCATTGACAAAAATGGAGGTGAAACAATCATCCATCGACAAGCCTCCGGACAGATTCCTTATAATCGCGATACCAAAATAACAAGTGGAACCTATTCAGATGCTCCATTATGGAACCAACTTTATTTTACGTTTGTGAATGGAGCAACGAATACTACATACGACCATTACGAACTGGAGATACAGAGTAATAATGCCAATACGAACGGTGCGGATTTCATTATTGATGATATTCGGGTTTATATGCAAAGTCCCAATGCGCGAATTGAGCAACAGAAATTGACTTGTGGTGAAAGTACTCGTCTCCGTATGGATTTGACTTGGGAGCAATTGTTGAGACGATTGGGATTAGAGGAAACTACAGAATCCAATACAGATAATTATATAGAATTTTGTTTCATCGACAGAGATATTTATGAGGCGTATACAGACGCACATCCTAATGAGCCGGATCGATATGATGACGCTGTAAAGGCTGCAACTATTATTATGGGGCGAGACCTGAATATTACAGTCGGCAAGTTGTATTATGACTTAAAATATGAAGAGAATACACAGTATAAAGACTACAACATAGCACAGGATGATGGAGGAAGTTATGGTTCTTTGGCATCAACAAATGAAAAGAATACTCTAGATAAATATTTCTTTTATAAATCAACAGGAGATGACGGAGAGAAACAACTCTCTGTAGATTTCTATGCAGATATGTCACAAGGGCGTCCATATACAATGCTTATTCGTGATAGTGAGAATGCACCATGGGGCTATCCCGGAGAACGATGCGCTATTACTACAGATTTCTATGTAGAAGGTCAGAATCTTATTAAGATGAACGGAGAACTTATTGGTCCTGATAATAGAGACTATTGCAAAGGGCAAATCTTCAAGTTCGATGTGGATATGCGCTATTATAGTGAAGAAGAGCATGATTATGTGTCCTATGATACCGAGAATCTTTATTATGATTGGTTCTTTGGTTCTGAAAATGCATATAATGGCCTATTGGAAGATGGGCAAACAACAATTGATGAAACTTCATTGGCTGAGGCATTAAAAGAATTAAGAAAACTGGACAAAAATGCAATTGCAAAAGAAAAAACTATTGACGGAGAAATAAAATATGTATTGGAAACTTCTGCCACCTCTTTAGATGATAAGTACAAAAAGGTTATTGAAAAATATCTGAATATAGATATGGTAGCTTTTGAAAATGGATTGCATCACCAGTTAGTATTAAAAGAAAAGGACTTGGATATTCGTATTATGGAAGATGGTCTGCATTTAGTGGTCATTCCAATTGATACCCGAATTACAGATGAAGATAAAGCACTTCAACTTTGTTTCGAGCCTATACCGTTTACACTGACTGCTTCCAGTGCTGCACCTCGAATCCAGCCGGGATTTGAGTATATGGATTATGGTGAAAACGGAGATGATTATAATCCGGCAATGCGCATTGGATTACAACAGATAAAAGACGCTTCTAAAGATGAGTCTCAAGGAATTGTAGTTAATCTTCGAAATGCAAAATTCGCTTTAGACAACTATGATACGGGAAAACAACCTGATCATATCGGATTACGTTGGGATAGTCAAGATAATGGCGCAGCAGATAATCCTATTTATTTAATTGGTTCAAATGATCCGGCATTGGAAACTATCATAAATTCACCTGATTTTGATAGAACTCGTTACGTGATAGGTACTGTTACAGCTTTAGCAGCTACGCCTTATGATGGAACAACAGAACCAATGCCTACTAATACAATGACCATTAAGTTCCATTATGATCAAAAGATGGATAGTTCGGATGAAAACAGTCCTATCTTTAGTCCTCGTGAAGGCTATGAGTATGAATTTATGGTATTAATAGAAGAGCATAACGACAATCACGCAAATGAAAATGGTGCTTGCTGGGGTAACTTTAACCTCACCATGAAAGTAGTACCCGAATACCTCGTTTGGCAAGGTACAGAATATGGGGATAATTGGAATAATGATACCCATTGGGAGCGGGCACTTGACAGTGATATAAAAGCGAATGGTAAGATAGAAGATTACAAAAATGATAAACGAGGCTATGTCCCGATGCTATTTTCTAAGGTAATTATACCAAAGGAGGGTAAGGTGGAATTATACAAAGCAGGTTTTGAGGGAGACGAAAACGCTTATAAAGGTATGGAATGGAAAACGACTATCAATGATCCTGAACTTGACCATATGGAACCTCCTGCTACTGTTATAGAAGAAGCAGGTCGAGAACATCCTATCCAATATGATATGATGGTATATGAGGATGAGAAAGGAAACCTTTCCACTAAGCCTTATAAGCCAAATCTCGTAAAGGAAATCCACTTCGAGCCGAAAGCCGAGATGCTCCATGCGGAGTTACTGACTTATGAGAAAGCGTGGGTGGATTATAAGTTGGAAAGTGATAAGTGGCATACCTTAGCCTCTCCACTCCAAGGCGTAGTAGCCGGGGATTTCTATACGGATAGTAAAACAGGAACAGAGGAATCTGAATATTTCCAACCAATTGAATTTAATACAACGAATGATGAAATAGAAGATAACAGCCGCTTTACACCTTCCGTTTATCAACGTGGATGGGGAAAAGATGCCAAGATGATTACAGTTGGTGATGGTGGTACAACTACTCCTAATACTGTCGCTGTGCAAGGAAACTGGAGTGCCGTATATAATAATGTAAAAGAAGAGTACGAGCCGGGTACTGGTTTCTCTCTAAAAGTATTGGATATGCCAACGGGGGCAAATTCTGATGGCACTGCTATCTTCCGTTTGCCAAAGGCAGATACGCAGTACACTTATTATTCTGTTAATGGCGGTACTATTTCAGCATCTGATACAAAAAGTGAAACTATTTCACGAGAGGCGAATGGTAAATTAAAGACTAATGAATTAACAAATACAGATGCTACAATTTCTGTTACCTTAACCCAGAATGGTGATAACAACTATTATCTGATTGGCAACCCATTCATGGCGCATTTGGATGCTGCTGCATTCTTTAATACAAATACTAATTTAGAGCAGAAGTATTGGTTAGTTACAAGTGATAATCAAACTGTAGCAATAGGAGGTGATGAATGGACTACAACTACGGGGAGTAGCGTTCCAACCATCGCCCCGCTCCAATCTTTCTTCGTCCAAAAAGCGAACACTGCAAATGATGATGCAACCGTAACCTTCACCGCCGACATGCAAACCTTGGCAACTAAGACAGACGGAACGAACACCTCCGCCCTTATCCTGACCGCCCAAACCGCGGACGGTAAGACAAGCCGGGCAGCGATTGCTTACGATGCAACGGCAAAAGCAACGTATGAGACGAGCGAGGATGCGGAGCTGTTCCTGGATTCGAACTTGAGCGATGTGCCGACAATCTATACCGTTGCCGGAACGATGGCGACGAGTATCAACCGGACTTCGGAACTGTATAACATTCCGGTCGGCATTTACGGAAACAGTACGGAAATGGTAACATTGTCGTTCGATGGATTGAAAAACTTCAGCAGCGCGACACTCTACGATGCGGAGAAACGGACGGAGACACCGCTCCGCGAAGGGACAACCATCACGCTGCCTACCAATACCAGCGGGCGTTACTTCCTCCGTGCCGGAGCCCCGACCGCCAATGAATCAATAGCCACAGACGCTATCCAGATCTATACGCTTTCCGGCAACCGGGTCATGGTAACTTCAACAGCTCCGTTGAAAGATATCCGTGTCTATACGATCAGCGGAGCGTTAGTCAAGCAGGCAAAGGGCGGATTCTGCAGCCACGAGCTTTACCTGCCGGAGGATGGCATCTATGTCATTTCCGCGAAGAGTGCCAATGGGGCAGCCCAAACAGCAAAGGTCGCAGTCAATTGACCGATTCAACTGACGACCGATAAGTAAAAGGCTCTGCCCGTTCCTCCGGATTTGCAATCTTCCGACCCCTGATTGCAAATCCGATGGGATGGGCAGAGCCTTAATGATTATGACACACCAACTTCTCGACCGAATCAATCACCTTCTGATTCGCCTTATCCAGTTCCCGTCTGTCCAGTTGCTCCAAATAGATGCGGGTTGTCTTTTCGGAAGTATGGCCTAACGCCTTGCCGATAACCGATACCGGGACATGCCGCCGGAAAGCGGTGGAGGCCCAGGTATGGCGGAAGACATAAGACGAGAGCCTTACCGGAATATGCAGTCTCCAGCCAATCACACGCAGGGCCTGATTGTATTGCCGCAATAACCTTTTGTATTGGGAATGGCTCCCCGCCTCTCCTATCCATGGGAAAAGGTACGGAGAATGGTTCTTATATTTGTTCAGAATCCGTTTCATACCGGCTGTCAGCCTAATACTGATGGCAATCCCTGTTTTCTGACGATGATAAGTCAGCACATCCCCGACGACATTCTCTTTCTTCAGATGCAGCACATCCACAAACGGCATTCCACATGCCATGAAACAAAACAGAGCCAGATCGGCTGCCTGTTCCAAGTCTTTATCCTCCTTGTGCCACTTCATACGTGCCAGAAGCTCCATCCAATGCAAGGAGACAGCCCGTTTGCACGTATCTTCCCGCCTCAGCTTCAATCCGGAGAAAGATTGCTCCGAAGGGGAAATCAAGTTATCCCGAAAAGCCGCGTTATAGATAGCCCGGAGGCAACTCATATAACTGTTTATGGAATTGATACGCAATCCGGCACTCTTCAGATAATCGCCGAAATCCAGCACCATCGTGCGGGTAATCTCTTCCATCCGATAAGATCCGTCTCCTAAAAATTGCAGGAAATGATTGCCTGCCGCCCGGTACAACTCCGCGGTACTCTGCTTTCCCAATCTCCGCTTTTCGCGTACACGTTCCTCAATATACTCCGCCACCAAAGGGGATTTTTTCTTGTTTCTTTTCATTTGTCCAAATTGCTATAATAATTAGAAATTGGAAGTTATATTTTTTAGTCAGCTTTTACTATATTTGCACTCCTGTAACTTTACGCAAACAAAAAAATCTTACAAATCTAGGATATGCACTATTTGACAAAGATACTTTCTTCCTACAAAACCTCGCTTGGACTGATGCTGGGGTATGCCTTCGTTTTAGCTATCGCAACTTTTATTGAAAAACAGATGGGAACCATGGCCGCCAAAATGCTGGTCTATTATTCCCCCCTATTTATCTTCTGGCAATTTCTGATGGTCGTCAACTTCATAGCCATCGTGTGGAAACACCGGTTATGGGAACGTCCCCGATGGGGAATGCTGACGATTCATGCCGCGTTCATCGTGATTCTGGCCGGCGCCTTATGCTCCCATTTATTCAGTATAGAGGGGCTGTTGCACCTTCGGGAAGGCGAACAGAGTAACCGGATAGCCGTCCGGACCCAAAAGGGGACCTACTTCCACACCTTGCCTTTCGAAGTGGAGCTTATCGACTTCACATTAGCCCGTTATCCCGGCTCAACCAGTCCATCCTCGTTTGAAAGCGAAGTGCGGGTGCATGTAGACGGAAAGACGCAGCAGGCGTTGATTTTCATGAATAATGTTTTGGATGTAAAAGGATACCGGTTCTACCAGGCCTCTTACGATGCGGATGAACGCGGTACCATCCTTTCTGTAAATCATGATATCTTAGGAAGGAACATCACCTATTCCGGCTATTTCCTATTGTCAGTCGGATTCGTCCTGAGCTTCTTCGGGAAACGGTCCCGGTTCCGGATATTGGCAGCACAGCTGAAACGGTTGCAGCTCGAAAAACAGGTATCCGCTTTATGCCTTGTCGGACTGCTCTTTTTCCCCGGATTCGCAACTGCCGAAGAGCATCCCCAAATGGATTTAGGAAACACCGTCCAGCAGTTTGCGGTCAATCCGGAACATGCGGCTGCATTCGGGCTCCTTCCTATGCAATCTGAAAGCGGGCGTATGATTCCGGTCAATACCTTCGCCTCGGAAGTCTTGCGTAAATTGCATAAGTCTGAGACATTCGGCCAACTAAACTCCGACCAGTTCCTGCTCAGTCTGCTGGCTTTACCGGATATGTGGATGCGCGTTCCGCTCATTCCGGTTTCCAATACAGAAATCATCTCCCGGTATCATCTCCCGGGAAAAGCCTGCAGCTATCTGCAAATGTTTGATTCTTACGGCGCCTATAAATTCCAGCAACAGGTGGAGGAGGCATACAGCAAACAGCCCAACGAACGCACACGCTTCGATAAAGACCTGATGAAACTGGATGAACAGGTAAATATCCTTCATCAGTTGCTGAACTACCGGCTATTGCGTATCTTTCCCCAGGAAAATAACCCTGCCCACAAATGGTATGCGCCGGGAGACGACCTTTCGGCTTACAGCGGCAAAGACTCCCTGTTCGTTTCCCACATATTCAACTGGTACTTGGGAGAAGTGCAGACCGCGCTGAAAACACAAGACTGGAGCAAAGCCGATGAGATTTTAGCCATGATCAGCAAATACCAGCAAGCCAAGAATCATACGTTAGATATTCGTCCCCAAAAGATGCAGGCCGAAGTCAAATACAACCGAATGAACATTTTCAGCAAATGTAAAGTGGGATACCTCATCACAGGCGGATTGCTGCTTATCCTCTCTTTCGTCCGTATGTTCCAAAAGGGGGAAAAGGTTCCTTCACGTTCTCTTGCCAATATATCCACGTACCAGTACCTGCTCATCGCAGCCATCCTGGCCGTATTCCTTTTCCATACCTACGGAATGGGGATGCGTTGGTATATCGGAGGATATGCTCCTTGGAGCAATTCTTACGAGACGATGGTTTATGTAGCCTGGGCGACCGTCGCTGCCGGGGGACTTTTAGGGCGCAGTCATATTACCCTTGCTTTAGCGACACTTTTCGGAGGCATCATCCTCTTTGTTTCCGGCTTGAATTGGATGGACCCGCAAATAGGGACACTGGTGCCGGTACTGAAATCCCCCTGGCTGATGTTTCATGTTGCGGTCATTGTCGCCGCTTACGGCTTCTTCGGCATTTGCTGCCTGCTGGGAATCACCAACATGGTCTTAATGGGATTTACCAACGCTCATAACGAGGGGTTACTCCGCGCACGGATAAAAGAGCTGACCCTGGTCAACGAGATGTCTTTGCTGATCGGCCTGGCCTTCATGACTATCGGCACCTTTCTCGGAGCGATATGGGCCAATGAATCGTGGGGACGTTATTGGGGATGGGATCCGAAAGAGACCTGGGCCTTGATTACCTTAGTTGTTTATGCCCTTGTAGAGCACCTCCGGTTAGTACGCCGCTGGTACAGCCTCTGGTCGTTCAATTTTCTCACAGTCCTTGCATTCGGATCTGTCCTGATGACCTTCTTCGGCGTCAATTACTTTTTAAGCGGCATGCATTCGTATGGAGAAAACGAACAGGTAAACAATCTTTTTGGTTACCTGTTCGCAGCTATTCTACTCATTCTGTGCCTCGCACTTTGGGCGTTCCGTAAGCGCGATGTCATGCACTAAGTAAGTTCCAGAAAAAATGACTTTTATCTTTTTTCCCTCACAGCAACATCATCAACATAGGAATGAGGAACATGAGGTATATCAGTACTTCTTGAAAAATCAGTCCCATAGCTTATTTACACATTTCATGAATAATTTGAATCAGATTACCACCTAACTCTTCGGCCTCCTGCATCGTATGCGCCTCAGCATAGATACGGATGATCGGCTCTGTATTACTCTTTCTGAGATGCACCCATTTGTCCGGGAAATCTATCTTTACGCCATCAATATCGGTAATGTCGTATGCCGCAAATTGCTCTTTCACCTTACTCAAAATAGCGTCGACATCTATTTCAGGCGTAAGTTGTACTTTCTGTTTGGAGATATAATAAGCCGGATAAGTAGCGCGGAGTTCGCTCACACGCATGTTCTTCTTTGCCAGATGAGAAAGGAACAAGGCAATTCCCACCAACGCGTCACGTCCATAATGGCTTGCCGGATAGATGACACCTCCATTTCCTTCTCCTCCGATTACGGCGTGGGTAGCTTTCATCTTCGCCACTACATTTACCTCGCCTACCGCCGCTGCATTGTATTCGCAACCGGCATACCGGTGCGTAACATCACGCAAAGCACGGCTCGAACTCAAATTGCTGACTGTATTGCCTGGAGTATGGCTTAATACATAATCCGCTACGGCAACCAGGGTATATTCTTCCACAAACATCTCCCCGTTTTCACACACAATCGCCAAACGGTCTACGTCCGGGTCTACGACGAACCCCACATCCGCCCGTTCTTGCCTGATCAACTCAGAGATAGCGGTCAAATTCTCCGGAAGCGGTTCCGGGTTGTGCGCAAAATGCCCTGTCGGCTCGCAATTCAACTCCACGATATGCTCTACTCCCAACGCTTTCAGTAACGCCGGAATCGCAATCCCCCCTACCGAGTTGACACAATCTACCGCCACTTTGAAACCAGCCGCCTTGATGGCATCCACATCCACCAAATCCAACTTCAATACGGCATCGATGTGCTTCCGGATATAGCCGGTATCTGTTATCACCTTTCCCAAATGATCGACATCCGCAAATTGGAAATCCTCCTTTTCCGCCAACGCCAGCACCTCGGCACCTTCGGCAGCGTTCAGGAATTCGCCCTTCTCGTTCAATAGCTTCAAGGCATTCCATTGCTTCGGATTATGACTGGCCGTCAGGATGATTCCCCCGCACGCACCTTCCATAGTAACCGCCAGCTCGGTAGTAGGAGTTGTAGCCAAATCAATATCCACTACATCAAAACCCATGCCCGTCAGTGTACCTAAAACGACTTGCTTCACCATCGGACCGGAAATTCGCGCATCGCGTCCGACAACAATCTTGTTTGTAGTGATTGAGGTGTTTTTACGAATAAACGTAGCGTAAGCCGCTACAAACTTAACTATGGCCAACGGATTCAAGCCCTCTTCCGGAGTTCCTCCGATGGTTCCACGGATACCGGATATCGATTTAATTAATGTCATAGTATATCAGACTTAAAAAAACAACGAATTAAGTATTTATTTATTTCTCAAAAATGTATCTTACCCGTGTGAAATAGACCGGCTCATACATTTGGCGCAACATCTGAGAGGACACCTTGAACGGTACGATCAATTTTACCGTCGCGCTATCCCCCACATGATAAAATCCGGAAGCCAGCCCCTCGCTCACATACATTTCCAGTCCGCTACTGGCACTTCCGTCCTGAACAGCAGTCGCCTGTATCATACCATATTCGTAATAAGGCGTTACCGTCATGGTCAAAGGGAGGTATTCACTTCCAAACCCATCAATTGTCACCGTATCAGACATAAAAATACGAGCCTCAAACCGGCAAATTACGTTCTGACGTACCCCCTCGCTTATCCGGTCTCCGTTTCCGGGATCTATCACATTCAGATAAACATCATTATCCAATTTCACGAATTCGTTTTCTTTAAAGACACCATCCGCCGGATATTCATCCAAAACCACGATTCCTTCCGCATCCATCAGGCGTTCAATCGCATCTTGCTCAGCTTCCAATCTTTCCGTGTAAGACTTTGTCTTATTACAAGAGGTTGAAGACAAAACCGCACACAGCATCAACACGAATCCAACAATTCTCTTCATTTGATTTATTTCCTTTTTTAGTGTTTCGACAAACAAATATAGACATTCTCCGAAAAAGAGGCACTATAATCGGCCAGATTCTTTTATTTCTACCGGATTAAATTCCGCCAGTCCCTTCTCGAACGTAGCGATGGCATCGTTCAAAGTCCCGTAGAACTCACCTCCGGAAGCATTCTTATGTCCGCCTCCATGAAAATAGCGTGCCGCAAACTCATTGCACGGGAAATCGCCCACCGAACGCAGCGAGATCTTCACATAATCCTTATCTTCCCGGATAAACACACTGAAAACCACATCGGCTATGCTGAGCGGCATATTCACGAACCCTTCCGAGTCGCCCGTACGGAAATTGAACCGCTTGGCCTCCTCGTTGGAAAGGGTTATCAACGCC
>ERZ857521.905-NODE-905-length-40469-cov-4.379918_pt1 | contig 40469 bp, 29 predicted proteins | sample MGYA00519701_ERZ857521 | MGnify/ENA primary metagenome ERZ857521 (study PRJEB31778, sample SAMEA3449346) | human gut metagenome | biome: human gut; feature: human-associated habitat; material: faeces | place: United Kingdom | collected 2010/2012 ...
AATGAATATACCCGAAGTTCGTATGAATGCGGCAAATTGGGTGCTTCAGTTCTCAATTTTTACCTTTGGAGTCAATTTGATTTGTATTCCCTTTAATGCTTTAATTATTGCACACGAACGAATGTCTGCATTTGCTTATGTTAGTATTCTGGAGGTGTCACTTAAACTCTTAATTGTTTATTTATTAGTATTAATGTCAGTAGATAAATTGATTGTTTATGGGGCTTTGTTGTTGGTGGTAGCAATTGTTATAACCTTTGCTTATTTTATATATTGTAGGCGACATTTTAAGGAATGTAAATGTTTTTGTCGAATCGATAGATTCCTATTGAAAAGAATGTTGAGCTTTTCGGGTTGGAATTTTATAGGGGCATCTTCAGCAATCCTTAGAGATCAAGGCGTAAATATTGCTATAAATCTTTTTTGTGGTCCAACTGTCAATGCTGCAAGAGGGATGGCTGTACAGGTTAATCATGCAATTAATAGTTTCGCTCAAAACTTTATGACAGCATTAAATCCACAGATAACAAAATCATTTGCTGTAGGTGATAGTAAATACATGTTTACTTTGATTTTTCAGGGGGCAAGATTATCTTTTTATATGTTACTATTTTTGTCATTACCAGTACTCATGAGTACAGAATATATATTATCAATATGGTTAAAAATTGTTCCTGATTATACAATCATATTTGTCCGTTTAGTCTTGATCTTTGCCATGTGTGAATCAATATCAAATCCTTTGATTACTGCGATGCTGGCAACAGGCAGTATTAGAAATTACCAAATAGTTGTAGGCGGTATGCAAATGATGAATTTTCCTATTTCATATATATTGTTAGAACGAGGTTATGCACCAGAAATTACTCTTTATGTGGCTATTGGTATATCATTATGTTGTTTGGCACTTCGTTTATTTATGCTTCGTAGTATGATACAATTGCCTGTTAGAAGCTATATGAAGAATGTTTTCTTTAATATATGTGCTGTGACGATATTTTCAGTTGCAATTCCCTATTTAATCTCATTACGATTACAATCATCATTTTATTCGTTCTTGATCTTATCTTTCTCATGTATCATATGCTCATTTATGGCTATCTTTTTTGTGGGTTGCAAAGCAAGTGAAAGAGTATTTGTCGTTGATCAAGTGCGTAAGCTTATAAAAAATAACTTGTAATCATATCAAATAAGCTGTTGAGGATCATGATAAAAATAAAAAAATCAGAGGATTGTTGTGGATGTTCTGCATGCTTGTCAATCTGCAATCATAATGCGATAGTTTTTAAGGAAGATGTGGAAGGTTTTAAATATCCTATGATTGAGGAAGGTAAATGCATCAATTGTGGACTTTGTGAGATGGCTTGTCCTATTCTTTATAGAAAGGTGAAGGATATAAGGCCAACTCCAAAAGCATATTTTGCAGCTCGCCATAAAAATATTGTAACGTTACGGAACAGTTCTAGTGGTGGTGCTTTTACAGCTATTGCAGGATCTGTAATAGAATTGGGAGGGGTTGTTTGTGGTGTAGAATATGATAACGATGGAGTAGTGAGACATAGCTTTTCGGAAACGATGGAAGGTATAAGGAGTTTTATGGGGTCAAAATATGTCCAGAGTGAAATTCAAGGTGTTTACAATCAGATAAAGACTTATTTAAAAAGCGATCGCTGGGTTTTGTTTACAGGTTCTCCTTGTCAAGTAGAAGGGCTTAAGCTTTTTTTACGTAAACCATATGAGAATTTACTAACGGTTGATTTAGTTTGCCATGCTGTTCCTAGTCCACTTATATATAAGCAATATATAAATATGTGTTCGACGAAACTTGGCCAAAAGGTCATGTCTATCAACATGAGGTACAAACAAACTTATGGGTGGAGTCATCGCTTCTCTTATTGTTTTTATTTTGAAAACGGCCAGAAAGCTGTCGATCCTGTTTGGGTAGTTAATTGGGGAAAAATATTTTTTTCTCAAATGATAAATCGTCCTTCTTGTCACTCTTGTAAATATTCTAACTTGGACCGTCCTGGAGATTTTACAATAGCTGATTTTTGGGACGACAAGAAGAATCGCCCGGATTTGTATTCATGTGAAGGTACTTCATTATTAATGGTGAATACTAATATGGGGTTAGACTTGATAAACAAACTTTACGATTCTATTGATTTGTGGAAGATAACGAAAGATGAAGCTATGCAGCCATGCTTAATTCGCCCTACATGTTCTAATCAAAGACGACAAGAGTTTTGGGAATTTTATCTTTTAAGAGGGTTTGATGCTGCATATAAGAAGTATTTTGGTGATAGCAAATATGTTATCACTAAAAAAATAGTGAAACAAATTATTAAAAGAGTATTAAGAAAACTCCAATAATAGCCAAGCTATTTATGGGTGAACAAAAAATCAAATAAATGTCAGAATTACAAATATTGATATTTAACGCTGCTGTCTTTTCTATATTAGCAGTTTACCACTATTGGAAAAATAGGAAGTTAAATATCGCTTTCTATATATTGGCATATTATTCGATTTGTGCATGGGGAGCATTACTGTATCATGAGCACGAGTTGTTTCATTATATGCGGGGGAGGGAGACGTATTCAATTATACCATTTTTATATCTTATACCTGTTATTTTTCTTTTTGCATATCCTATTATCAGATATGATAATACTAGAATCACTCGAATTGAAACGTTAAATTCTAACTTCTTCATAAATTTGGTTTGGATACTTCTTTTTATTCAGATAGTGTTATATATTATTTTATTTCCTTCATTTTTAAAAGCAATACTTTCTTCAAATATTGGTGATTATCGTAATGATACATATGATGAATCTGAGATTGTACAATTTCCAAATTATTTTTTTAACATATTATGTCGTCTATATATGGGCGCACGCAATGTTGTTATTTTGATTGCCGCTTACGGTTTACTTGTCATAAAAACACATAGAAAACTTCTTAAGATATTTCTCGTCACTTCTTTATGTTTTCCTGTATATATGTTTACAGCATATGCAAGTAGAGCCGTAATGATAATGACATTTTTCTTTTTAGTTTTTATTTTTGTGTTTCTATCTGTTTTTATGAATGTAGGATTGAAAAAAAAGATTGTATCTTATTTAATCTTAATCTTAGTTCCTATTTCTTCAGCCTTTATTCTTATATCCAACTCTCGTTTTGGTAATCTTGCCACTTATATGTTTTATCGGTATTTAGGAGAGTCTTTTAATAATTATAATACACATTTTTTCTATGAGTTAAAAGGTAATACATGGGGAGAGGCATATTTTGTTTTTTTTCGTAAGCTTATGGGAATTTCCTCAAATTTTAAAACAACACGTGAAAAATGGGAGTGGCTTGATAATATTACAGGTGTTGACACCCATGTATTCTATACATTTGTAGGCGGTCTGAATATTGAGTTTGGTTTTGTTGGCACTATTGTTATTGGTTTGCTTTTATCGTTTTTTATGGTAAAGAAAATGCGACCTTACAATGTACTGACACTGCCTAAGTTCATAGCTTTGGGAATGTTAGCCTACACACTGATCAATGGTGTTTTTTTCTTTGTTCTTCAAGGGGATTGGGGGAATCTTGAAATTTTGTTTACTCTTTTTTTCTGCTTTTTATTTAGTAAGTATCGGACAAGAAAATATATTAATAAATAATGAAGATCGGAATTCTAACATTTGCTAATGTCCCTAATTTTGGGGCTAATTTACAAGCACTATCTACGATAAGCTATCTACAGAATCACGGATATAATCCTATTTTGATTAAGTGGGAGCCAGAAGATTTTGAAGCTCGTTTCACAAGTATTAAAACTCAGAAGCAACCACAAGAGCATTTTCATTTTGTAGAGAAATATCTTCCGCAGACCAAAATATGTCGTAATGATGATGATATTTGTCAAGTGATAAAGGATGAAAAAATAGAAGGTATAATTATTGGCAGTGATGCAGTTCTTCAGTGTTCGTCTTTTTGGGGTAGATTGGATTTTCCAACCAAAACAGTTGTACGTGTTAATAAAACTACATCTGAACGTGAGTATCCTAATGCTTTTTGGGGTACATTTTATGATAAACTTGGGTCTAAAATTCCAATGGTGATTATGTCTGCATCATCACAGAATGCGAAATATAGATTGATAGCGCGTTCGGTAAAGCATAAAATGAGTAATAATTTGTCTCACTTCGAATATATTTCGGTTCGAGATATATGGACTCGTGATATGATTACTTATATAACAAAAGGGGCAATAATACCAAATATAACTCCCGATCCAGTATTTGCCTTTAATTATAATTGTGCTAAATTCATTCCTTCAAAAGAAGATATTCTTTTAAAATATCATTTGCCTGAAAATTATGTTCTTGTAAGCATGAAATGTAGAATGCTTGATAATATGCTATGGATGGATAAATTAAAATCAGAAATGAAAAAGCTATATTTAGAATGTGTTGCTCTTCCTATGCCGACTGGTATTGGGTTTAAGCATAATTTTGATTTTTCTATTACTACTCCGCTACCTCCATTAGATTGGTATGCCTTGATAAAATATGCTAAAGGATATATTGGGGAAAATATGCATCCTATTGTTGTGGCTCTACATAATGCAGTACCATGTTTTTGTTTTGATACCTATGGTGTACTTAAATATGCACGTTGTGTATGTGTCGAAGAATCGAGTAAAATTTATGATATTATGTCACGTTTTTCTTTACTTGATAATCGTATCAATGCGTATTCTCGCTTTTGGAAATGTCCACCTGTTGATATTGTGATTAATCGAATATTACATTTTGATGTAATAGCATGTCAAAAAACAGCTTTGAATTATTATAATAACTATGAGCAAATGATGAGTTCTATTTTGGAAGTTTTTAAGTCTAAATAATGTTTTATGAAATATCTTATTACATTGCCATGGATGCCTTATCCTGCTACAGACGGAGGAAAGCAGGGGTCGTTTAATATGTTAATGGAGTTGCAGAATATGATAGATATAACTTTGATCTATCCTGTATTCTTTAAGAAACAAATGGCCTGTCAATATTTGTTGGAAAAACAATTACCAAAGGTTAAAGTTTACCCTTTTGAATATTATAAAAATAAAGATGGCATCAAGTCGCAATACTCATTATTTCGTCTGCACCGTATTATAACCCGGAAATTTTTGAAACAGCCATATTTGGCTACACCTATATATAAAGATGCTTATATTGATTTTGTAAATGAAATTATAAAAAAAGAGCGGATTGATATTGTTCAAAATGAATATTTTGAACAGCTATATATGGTTTATGCTATTCCTAATACTGTAAAGAAGGTGTTCATTCAACATGAAATTCAATACATTGCTAAGGAACGTCTGATTCAGCAGCGTGAATATCCTTCTAGCGTACGCTATTTAGCCACGATGCAACGGATACAGGAAATTAATGCGTTAAATGAATACGACCAAGTAATAACAATGACTGATATTGATAAGAATATCCTGATGTGTGATGGGGTAAGAGCACCTATTTCAGCTTCTCCTTCCTTTATTCCTTTACCTGATAATATAGCATATAAGGAATGTGAACGGAGTAGTATCTGTTTTATTGGTGGTTCTGGTCATAATCCAAACTTGAATGGAGTTACTTGGTTCTTAGATAATGTTTGGTCTTTGATACTCAAAGAAAATCCCAATTTTACTTTTAAAATTATAGGAAAATGGGATGAGAAAATTAAAACAGAATATCAGAAGAAGTATAGAAATTTGTTTTTTTGTGGCTTTGTAGATAACTTGGCTATGGTTATATCTGAATGTATTATGGTAATACCTATTTTAATAGGTAGCGGTATTCGTATGAAAATATTAGAATCGGTCAATTTCTATTCGCCTTTCGTTACTACCACAGTAGGTGTAGAAGGACTTGATTTTATAAATGGAAAAGAGTGTATCATAGCTGATGAGCCTCAAGCTTTTGCTACTGGTGTTTTAAAAATAGCAACAGATAAGGTTTTACAACATAATCTGACAAAAGCTGCTCATGAGAAACTAATGGAGATGTATTCACCGGAAGCTTCTGTACAGCGGCGCCTGAATATTTATAATGAAATGTTGAAACGATAATGAGATTATGAATTTATCGGTTGTTCTGTTTATACTAATAGTTGTATTTATTAAGTATTGGTTACTGCTATTTACTTCTCCTTTACTAATGGCTTATTGTTGGCTGCATCGTCGCAAAAACATGGCTAATCCTGAAGGTGAGGTGAGTGAAATTAGGGATTCTGGCATTACTTCTTCTTCTTGTTCTAAAAAATTGTTCAAACGAATAGATAAAAGAGGATTGATCAATATTGTGGATGGTTATTTTCGTTGGATGATCAAAATAATTTCGGATATTCCTTCACATCATATACGTGATTTCTTTTACAAGTATATTTTCTTGGTAAAAATGGAAAAGAATTCAGTATTATATTATGGAAGTGAAATTCGTGCACCATGGATGTTGATGATAGGAAAAGGTTCTGTCGTTGGAGATAATAGTATTCTGGATGCGAGGCGTGGAGGAATCTATATCGGTGAAAACGTTAATATTGCTTCTAATGTTTCTCTTTGGACAGGTGGTCATGATTATAATGATCCATACTTTCGATCTATGAAAACGAATCGTGGTCCTATTTATATAAAGAACCGTGTATGGATTGGCCCTAATGTAACAATTTTGCATAGTGTTACTATTGGGGAGGGAGCAGTGATAGCAGCTGGTGCCGTAGTTACTAAGGATATTCCGCCTTTTACTATATGTGGAGGAATACCAGCAAAAGTTTTGGCGCAACGTTCTATTGATTTGCGGTATACTTTGGGAGGGACATATCTTCATTTTCTATAAAGTTGATTAATGAAAAAATTAGCAATTGTAATACCTGCCTATAAGGTAGACTTCTTTGAGACTGTATTATTCTCTTTAGCGCAACAGACATGTAAAGATTTCACTGTTTATATTGGTGAGGATTGTAGTAGAGATGATTTTAAGAGTCTTATAGAACAATATTCGAAGCAATTGGATATTGTTTATAGAAGATTTGAAGTGAATTTTGGTGGGCATGATCTCGTTGCACAATGGAACCGTTGTATACAACTGACACAGAATGAGCCTTGGCTGTGGCTGTTTTCTGATGATGATATTATGGGGCCTCGTTGTGTAGAATATTTTTTTAATACAATAGCAATAGATAATGGAGCTTTTGACATTTATCATTTTGATGTAAAGATTGTTGATTGCGAAAATCAGATAGTGAGAATTCCAACTGTTTATCCATCGGTGATAGATAGTGAGACTTTTTATCGTCGGAAAGCGTCGGCTCGGTTAGATAGTTTTGTAGTAGAGTATATTTTTCTAAGGGATATTTATAATTGTACAGGTGGTTTTCAGCACTTTGATTTAGCATGGGGAAGTGATATAGCTACATGGGTGAAAATAGGAGCTGATAAAGGTATTAAAACTATTTCTGGAGATTATGTATATTGGCGTAAGAGCAAAAAAAATATAACACCTAATATGGATAATAAAATGGTGCTCCGGAAGCTTACTGCTGATATTGAGTTTACTCATTGGATAAATGAGTTCTTTCATAAATCATCTGTCTACCGATTTACAAAGTATGCTTTTTTTCGTTTAGTGGTACATTATTCTCAAGCAATCTCAAAATCTCAAATACGCCTCTTATTAGATAAGGCGGTTGGAAAAAATATTATTTCCTTCAATGATGCATTTATCATTAATTGGACATATCGTTTCATTCAGCTAGCTAAAAGAGTAAAGGATGTTCTATATTTTTGACTATATGAATAATTTATATATTTCAATAAAATGATTGTAAGAAGTAAAGCGCCATTACGTCTGGGATTGGCTGGTGGTGGAAGTGATGTATCACCTTATAGTGATATTTATGGAGGGTTGATTCTCAATGCAACAATTAATTTATATGCTTATTGTACTATTGAAGAGACCAACAGCGGTAGGATTGAGATTAATGCTTATGATGCACAATGTTGCAAAAGTTACCTTTCTATGTCTCAATTAGAGATTGATGGAGAAGCAAGTCTCATAAAAGGTGTGTATAACCGTATTATTCGTGATTATAGGCTTGAGCCTAAGTCATTCAAAATAACAACTTATAATGATGCGCCTGCTGGATCAGGATTAGGAACATCCTCTACTATGGTTGTTTGTATATTAAAGGCTTTTATTGAGTGGTTGTCACTTCCTTTAGGAGATTACGAGACGTCGCGTCTAGCTTATGAAATTGAACGTAAGGATTTGGGATTGAGTGGTGGTAAGCAAGATCAATATGCAGCAGCTTTTGGGGGATTCAATTATATGGAATTCTTGCAAAATGATTTGGTGATTGTTAATCCGCTAAAAATGAAACGTTGGATTGTGGATGAATTAGAGTCAAGTATGGTTCTATATTTTACAGGTCGTTCTCGCTCTTCTGCTGCTATTATTAATGAGCAGAAGAAAAATACGAGCGAAGGTAATCAAACCGCTATAGAGGCGATGCATAAGATTAAACAGAGTGCTATTGATACTAAATTAGCCTTGTTGAAGGGGGATGTTGGGGAGTTTGCTCGTATTTTGGGTGAAGGATGGGAAAATAAGAAGAAGATGGCTGGCGCCATTACTAATCCGATGATTCAAGAAGCTTTTGATGTAGCCACTGGTGCCGGTGCTATGGCCGGTAAGGTTAGTGGAGCAGGTGGGGGAGGATTTATCATGTTTGTGGTTGAGCCGACACGTAAAGAAGAAGTGGTACGGGCTTTAAATAATTTGAATGGTTTTGTTATGCCATTTCAGTTTATTGATGACGGTGCACACGGATGGAAGATTTATTCAACAGATAAAGTTCAGAAATAGATATAGCATAAGTATGGAAAGTATTGATATTGTAAGAAAACAAGTAGCGGAGAGTGAGCGAGTGAAAGCGGAACTTTCTAAAAATGAAGAAGTGATAGCGGCTATTGCTAAAGCGGCTGACGTATGTACTGAGGCCTATCGTCGAGGAAATAAAACGATGTTTGCGGGTAATGGGGGGAGTGCAGCTGATGCTCAGCATTTAGTCGGCGAATTTGTGAGTAAGTTTTATTTTGATCGTCCGGGAATTCCTTCAATAGCTTTAACTACGGATACCAGTGTTATTACAGCTATTGGTAATGATTATGGATATGATAAAATATTTGCACGCCAACTCCAGGCACAAGGTGTGGCAGGGGATGTTTTTATTGGGATTTCTACTTCAGGTAATTCGAAAAATATTGTAGATGCCTTGCCTATATGTAAAGAAAAGGGGATTACGACGATTGCTCTTACAGGTATGAAGTCTTGTAAAATGGATGATTTTGATATTGTCATTAAAGTTCCTAGTGCTGAAACCCCTCGTATACAGGAATGTCAAACATTAATAGGACATATTATTTGCTGTATTGTGGAAGAGAATATTTTCGGGGAAGAATATAATAAATAATTTTATGGAAGTTATCATATTAGCTGGTGGATTTGGGACTCGTTTGCGTAGTGTAGTAAATGAAGTACCCAAGTGTATGGCGCCAATAGCAAACAAACCTTTTTTGTGGTATTTACTGAAATATCTTACAAAATTTGATGTATCAAAAGTAATTCTATCTTTGGGTTATTTACGCGGTGTTATTATTGATTGGATTGATGAGTGTAAAGATGAGTTTCCTTTTGCTTTCGAATATGCCGTGGAGGACGAACCATTAGGGACAGGTGGAGGAATAAAACTAGCCTTAAAGAGAACTAGTAAACCTAATATTATTGTTTTGAATGGCGATACATTCTTTGATGTAAATTTGAATGAATTATATGAATGGCATTGTTTATATCCTTCATCAATCACACTGGCATTAAAGCCAATGGAAAACTTTGACCGTTACGGAAATGTACAGATATGTGAAGATACTAATCAGATTAGAAGATTTGATGAGAAAAAATATTGCGAGAAAGGCTTGATTAATGGTGGTATATATATTATCAATACATTAGAACCGATATTCAACAGACTACCGCAGAGATTTTCTTTTGAGACAGGAGTTCTTCAACCCCAATGTTTATTAGGAAAACTTTATGGTGTGGTGCAAAATGGATATTTTATTGATATTGGTATTCCCGAAGATTACGACAAGGCCAATGCGGAATTTTCAGATCTCCTTTTCTAAATAAATCTTTCTATAATGAGACTACAAGATATTGATGTAACTGGTTTTGAAACATTGTTGCTAGATCGTGATGGAGTGGTTAACAGACTTCGTCCAGATGACTATGTGAAAAAATGGGAAGAGTTTGAATTTCTTCCTGGAGTACTTGAAATTTTGAAAGTTTGGAATACCCATTTTAAATATATATTTATAGTGACTAATCAGCGTGGAGTAGGGAAGGAAATTATGAGTGAAGAGGATTTAAAACATATACATGAGCGAATGATTTCTGAAGTTAAGAATTATGGAGGGAGAATAGATAGAATTTATTATTGTACCGCTTTGACGGATTCTGATATTAACCGTAAACCGGGAATAGGTATGTTTCTTCAAATATTGAGAGATTATCCAGATATTGATAAAGCTAAGTGCCTTATGATAGGTGATAGTGATAGTGATATAAAATTTGCTAAGAATTGTGGTATTGTAGGAATTAAAGTTATATGAAAGAGAAAATTTTGTTTTTGACAGCATATGTTCCCAATAAGGCAGCAGCAGGTGAAAAAAACACTATGATAATGCTGAATGATTTAGCTTCATGTTATGATGTTGATTTGATTTATTTTAAATATGATTGGGAAAATGATTATGTGCCCGAAAGAGGAAATGTAAATACGAAACTAACAATTCGTAACTCGATAATGACTAAATTAAAAAATGTTTGCAACTTTCCTTTTGTTCATCCTACTTTTTCTATACGTTTTAATTGGCTGATACTTCGAAGAGTTAGGGATTTGCTTAAAATGAATCATTATAAAGTTGTGATTTTTAATCATAGTAATATGTTCTTGTATGGACGATATATTGATAAACGTATTCCTAAAATATTACTTTGCCATGATGTAATTGCACAACGTGTGCTTCGTTCTTCTTCATATTTAATGCAGAAGATATGTATTTTCTCGGAACGGATGTCCTTGAATCTGCCTAATGCTCATATTTTTTCTTTTTCACAAAAAGATTGTGACCTAATAAAACAGATTTATCATAAGGAAACTAATCTTTGTTTAGACTATATTGATGAACAAATTATTAATAAAAGTCCCGATAAAGTTGAGGATTATTTCACAATGTTTGGCGATTGGCGGCGTAAAGAAAATGCGGAAGGGGCTTTGTGGTTTATTAATACTGTAGGTCCATTATTGAGAAAAAAAGTACATATTAAAATCATAGGACGTGGATTTCCTAATAAAGATGTGAAAAATATAGTTCCGAATTTGAATTTAGATATTCTTGGCTTTGTAGATGATCCATATAAGATTTTATCTCAGAGTAAAGCTTTGATATCCCCATTGTTTACAGGGGCAGGTATTAAAGTCAAGGTTATAGAAGCTTTGGCATGTGGCATTCCTGTTATTGGAACTGATATTGCTTTTGAAGGTCTTCCTCCTTTATTTAATTCCTTTATGCTCATTGCTGAGACGCCAAAGGATTATATTAGATGTATGGAATGTCTCAATATGAATATAGATGAAAGAATAAAAACGAAAGAAATGTTTATTAAGACATATCAATCGGATTCCATAACAAACTATATTAAAAGGATTTGAGTGATTTATTGTTGATATGTGTGAGTTTATTGTTTAGTCTTTACTGCCAGATTTAATATAACTACAATCATATAGTGAAAGTCTATATATTTAGTTTAATAGATATATTATTTGGAATTAATTTATTCAATTTTCCTTTGTTAATCCTCGATAAATATGATTGATATTTCTATTATTACGGTCGGTATGAACCATCTTTTATACCTTAAAGTATTATTACGTTCTTTATATAAAGAGAATATTCCTCAAGCAAGTATTGAAATGATTTATGTGGATAATTGTTCATCAGATGGTACTGTTGAATATATCCGACAAAATTATCCTCAAGTAAGGATCGTTGAGAATCAAAAACCTTTAGGATTTGGAGAAAATAATAATAAAGGAGTATTAGCCTCAATAGGGAAATATATTGCTATTATTAATCCGGATATTGTTTTGCATAAAGGGAGTTTAGATTTTCTATATGAATATGTTGAAAAGCATCCTATTATAGGCATTACTGTACCAAAACTATTGAATCCAGATGGGACAGTTCAATATTCTGTGAGAAGTTTTATTACATTAAAAGTTCTGTTCTCTCGATTTTTATCTAAAGGTAATGATCAAACAACCAGTAAGATAGTGAATAAGTATCTTTGTAAAAACATGGATACAACAAAGATACAACCTGTAGATTGGGCTATTGGCGCAGCATTATTTATGCGGAGAGATTTTTATGCTTTTTTAGGCGGGTTTGATCAGAATTATTTTTTATATATGGAAGATGAAGATATTTGTCTTCGATCTTGGAAATGTAATCGTCCTGTCGTTTATTTTCCTGAATCTATAATGACTCATAACCATCTTCGTGGAAGTTCTAAAATCGGTCGAAAGGCGCTTCTTCATTTACAGAGTATGTTTGTTTTCTTTAAGAAACATGGATGTTCGATTGGAAGCTTTTGTTCTAAAATGCAAGCTTGCTCAAAACTAGAATATTATTAGAAGAATAAATGTGGTTTTATAGAAATAATATTAAAATCTATTATATAACATCGTTCTATGCAGGAGATCCAACGTTTTAATAAAGTTTTAAAATCTTGTGTCCTTTTTGGGGATATAATTTTGTTGAATTCATTGCTATGGGGATTTGAACTGGTTTTGGGCAGTCGCTTTTATTCTGGTAATTTAACTTCTCTTTATCAAGGGATGGTTCTGCTTAGTCTATGCTATCTGGTTTGCAATATTCAATCAGGGGTTATTTTGCATCATCCAGTTGTTCGTCCAGAACAGATTATGATTCGTGTACTTCGTAATATGGTTCCTTTTATTTTATTTTCCATTTGCTTTTTGTCTCTTTTCCATTTTGAATTTTTCCGCTCTCGGTTGTTCGGATTGTTTTATGTTGCTTTACTGATCATCTTGATTTGTTATCGTCTTGCTTTTCGTTATTTTTTGGAGCTTTATCGTGAAAAAGGAGGAAATGTTCGCATGGTTGTATTGGTGGGCAGTCACGAGAATATGCAGGAACTTTACCATTCAATGACAGATGATCCAACTTCAGGCTACCGTGTAATGGGATATTTTGAAGATTCCCCATCCGATTATTATCCGGAAGAAGTTGCATATTTGGGACAGCCGAAAGAGGCGATTGAGTATTTAGAAAGAAATTCAGGTAAAATTGCACAACTCTACTGTAGTCTTCCTTCTGTACGGAGTGCGGAGATTGTTCCGATCATTAATTATTGCGAGAACCACTTGGTGCGTTTTTTTAGTGTTCCCAATGTCCGTAACTATTTAAAGCGCAGGATGTATTTTGATTTATTAGGTAATGTACCAGTATTATCTATTCGTCGTGAACCATTGGAACTTCGTGAGAATCGTGTTTTAAAACGATTTTTTGATATAATATTTTCATTGATATTCTTGTGTACTATTTTCCCTTTTGTTTATATAATAATAGGGATTGCTATTAAAATCAGCTCGCCGGGGCCCATTTTTTTTAAACAGAAACGTAGTGGTGAAGACGGTCGTGAATTTTGGTGTTACAAATTTCGTTCTATGCGAGTAAATGCACAATGTGATGTTCTTCAAGCTACAGCAAATGATCCTCGTAAAACACGTATAGGTGAGTTTATTCGTAAAACGAGTATTGATGAATTGCCTCAGTTTATTAATGTATTGATGGGTGATATGTCTGTTGTTGGTCCTCGCCCCCATATGCTGAAACATACAGAGGAATATGCCCAAGTGATTAATAAATTTATGGTTCGTCATTTTGTGAAGCCTGGTATAACTGGTTGGGCGCAAGTAACAGGCTATCGTGGAGAGACTAAAGAACTTTGGCAAATGGAAGGACGGGTTAGTCGTGATATTTGGTATATTGAGCATTGGACGTTTATGCTTGATTTGTATATTATTTATAAAACAGTATATAATGCTATTCATGGAGAAAAAGAAGCGTATTAATTAGTAATAAAACAACAAAGTATAAAAGAATAGATATCTAATTCATCACAGTTATGAGAATATTGAATAAATTGATTTTTGTAGTGTTACTGCCTTTTCTGTTTACGGCCTGCCAGTCCTACAAGAAAGTACCTTATTTGCAGGATACAGAAGTAGTAAATCAAATAGAACAGAAAGAGAATTTGTATGATGCAAAGATCATGCCTAAAGATTTGTTGACTATCGTAGTTTCCTGTACTAGTCCGGAGTTGGCTGCACCATTTAATTTGACAGTTGCCAGTCCAACAAATTTGTCTGTTACTAATATTTTAGCTACTACACAACCCGTGTTACAAACTTACTTGGTAGATAATGAAGGAAAGATTTTTTTTCCTGTATTGGGAGAGTTAAAACTAGGTGGTTTGACAAAGAAACAGGCAGAACAAATGGTTGTAGAAAAGTTGAAACCCTATATGAAAGAAACGCCTATCGTTACAGTGCGTATGGTAAATTATAAAATCTCAGTGATAGGTGAAGTCACTCGTCCGGGTACTTTTACTATTTCTAATGAAAAAGTCAATTTATTGGAGGCGCTTGCTATGGCAGGGGATATGACGGTGTATGGCTTGCGGGATAATGTAAAACTGATTCGTGAAGATGCCACAGGTAAGCAAGAAATTATAACTCTTGATTTGAATAAATCAGAAACAATTCTTTCTCCATATTATTGGCTACAGCAAAATGATGTCGTTTATGTAACCCCTAATAAGGCAAAAGCTCGTAACTCGGATATTGGGAATAGTACGAGTCTATGGTTCTCTGCTACATCTATCCTAGTTTCTCTTGCCAGCTTATTATTTAATATTTTAAAATAACGTTTTGAAAAAATGAAAGAAGAAATAGTAAACGAAAGACAGTGTGAAACTGAGGACGAGAAAATAGATATTCAACAATTACTTTTTAAATATATTATTCATTGGCCGTGGTTTGTCGGTGCCGTTTTAGTTTGTCTTATTGGAGCTTGGATATATTTGCGTATGGCCACTCCTGTTTATAATATATCGGCAACAGTTTTGATAAAGGATGACAAAAAAGGTGGCAATACAGGAAGTATGGTAGGACTGGAAGAATTAGGGTTAAGTGGCTTGATTAGTTCTTCTCAGAATATAGATAATGAACTTGAAGTTTTACGTTCAAAGACTTTAGTGAAAGAAGTAATCAATCTGTTAAACTTATATGTATCATATACAGATGAAGATGGATTTCCTTCAAAGAATATGTATAAAACTTCTCCTGTTTTAGTTAGTTTGACTCCGCAAGAAGCTGAGAAACTAACTGATCCTATGGTTGTTGAGATGGCGTTGTATGGAGAAGGTGGTTTGGAGGTAAATGTTACAGTTGGTGATAAAGAATACCAAAAGCATTTTGAGAAATTGCCAGCTGTATTCCCGATGGATGAGGGAACTTTAGCTTTTTTTCAATCGCCAGATTCCTTATCATTGAAGAAAGATACAATGGAAGCGTCTTCAAATATACGGCATATTACGGCTAAGATTAAATCACCTATGAAAGTAGCACGGGCGTATTGTGAAAATCTAAAAATTGAGCCTACTTCTAAAACGACTTCGGTAGCTGTGATTTCATTGAAGAACTCTAGTTTGCAACGTGGGCAAGATTTTATCAATCAATTATTAGAAATGTATAACCGTAATACGAATAATGATAAAAATGAGATTGCTCAAAAGACTGCTGAATTTATAGATGAACGTATTAATATTATTTCTAAGGAGCTTGGGAGTACAGAGGCAAATCTTGAGAATTTTAAACGTAATGCCGGTATTACCGACTTGACTAGTGAAGCGCAAATTGCCTTGACCGGTAACGCCGAGTATGAAAAGAAGAGAGTAGAGAACCGGACACAAATCAGCCTTATTGAAGATTTGCGGAAATATATAAGAGGAAATGAATACGAAGTTCTTCCGGGTAATATAGGCTTGCAAGATCCAGGATTGGTTGCAACGATTGAACGATATAATGAAATGTTAGTTGAACGGAAGCGCTTATTACGTACTTCTACAGAAAATAATCCTACGATTATCAATCTGGATACAAGCATCCGTGCCATGAAGTCGAATGTGCAGGCGACCCTTGACGGATCATTGAAAGGTTTATTAATTACAAAAGCTGATCTTGAACGTGAAGCAAGCCGTTTTTCTCGTCGTATTAGTGATGCTCCCGGACAAGAACGTCAGTTTGTAAGTATTGCCCGTCAACAGGAAATCAAAGCCGGACTGTATTTGATGCTTTTACAAAAGCGTGAGGAGAACGCCATAGCATTGGCAGCTACTGCAAACAATGCAAAAATCATTGATGAAGCTATCGCTGATGATATCCCTGTTTCTCCTAAGCGTAGAATGATTTATCTGATCGCTTTAGTATTAGGCATTGGCATCCCCGTAGGCATCATCTACCTGATCGGCCTGACCAAGTTCAAACTCGAAGGTCGTGCAGATGTCGAGAAACTGACAACTATTCCTATCGTCGGTGATATCCCATTAACCGACGAGAAGAACGAAAAAGACGGTTCTATTGCCGTCTTTGAGAATCAGAACAACCTGATGAGCGAGACCTTCCGAAACATCCGTACCAACCTTCAGTTCATGCTTCAGAATGACAAGAAAGTGATTCTTGTGACTTCTACCGTCAGTGGAGAAGGAAAATCATTTATCTCCGCCAATTTAGCCATCAGTCTCTCTTTATTAGGAAAGAAAGTAGTAATCGTAGGGCTTGATATCCGCAAACCGGGATTGAATAAAGTCTTCCGTCTTTCGACGAAAGAGAAGGGGATTACCTTATACCTTGCAAACCCGGAAACAGATTTGATGAGTCTGGTACAACCTTCGGATATTAATCAGAATCTGTATATACTTCCCGGTGGAACGGTTCCTCCTAATCCGACCGAGCTGTTAGCGCGTGATGGTCTGGACAAGGCAATAGAGATATTGAAGAAGAGCTTTGACTATGTGGTTCTGGATACCGCACCGGTAGGTATGGTTACCGATACCTTGTTGATCGGTCGTGTAGCGGACTTGTCCGTCTACGTATGCCGTGCCGACTATACTCATAAAGTAGAGTATACATTGATCAACGAACTTGCCGAAGAAAAGAAACTGCCTAACCTGTGTACTGTAATCAATGGCGTAGACCTGAAACGCAGGAAGTATGGCTACTACTACGGCTACGGTAAATATGGCAAGTACTATGGATATGGCAAACGCTATGGCTACGGATACGGTTACGGACAGGAAAAAGGTGCTAAATCGTAATCCGGTTCTAAGAATAAACCTGAGAATAAACGATAGCCCGTTTCAATCTGATTGACCACAGTATATCCCCCAAGATATAGTCAGTCAGATATAGCCGACCGCTTGATTTTCCCCAATCAAGCGGTTTGTTGTATTCATCTACGTTGACAATATAATTTTTATATCCCATATCAAAGAAAAGCGGGTATCCGGACAACCAGATGCCCGCTTTTTTTGTTATATTTGTATTATCCCTTAAAAAATGATAATTATGAAACAACACTACAGACTTACTATTTGGAGCCTTTTCTTTCTGATCACTTCCAGTGGAAGTGCCTTTGCCCAGAGAAAAACGATCACTCCGATAGACTCTCTGATAACGGTAGGATATGCCACCGGAAGTTTAAAAACCATATCCGGATCAGTGGAGAAAATCACGGAGACACAGATGAATAAAGACCAGATCACGAATCCGCTGGAAGCCATACGCGGACGAGTACCGGGTCTGACCATCCAGCGTGGGACAAACGGTCCCGCCGCCTTAGATGCAGTCCGCCTGCGAGGAACCACCTCATTGACCAGCGGAAACGACCCGCTGATTATCGTCGATGGAGTCTTCGGCGATTTGAGTATGCTTACCTCCATTTATCCTACAGACATAGAGAGCTTCACCATCCTGAAAGACGCTTCCGAAACGGCACAGTACGGATCACGAGGCGCCTCCGGTGTCATCGAAATCACCACCAAGAAGGGCATGAGCGGTAAAACGCAAGTGAGTTATAACGGCATCTTCGGTATATCCACCGTCTATAAGAATCTGAAAATGCTGTCAGCAGATGACTTCCGCTGGGTCGCATCTGAACGTGGCATCTCCATACTGGACAAAGGAAACAACACCGACTTCCAGAAAGAGATAGAACAGACAGGATTGCAACAGAACCACCACATCGCCTTTTATGGAGGCTCGAATGAATCCAGCTACCGTGTCTCCCTCGGTTTCATGGACCGTCAGGGAGTCATACTGAACGAGGACATGAAGAACTTCACCTCTAATATGAACATGACCCAAAGGATGTTCGACGGTTTTCTGAACTGCGAACTGGGCATGTTCGGTTCTATCCAGAAGAATCACAATCTGGTAGACCTTCAGAAAACCTTCTATTCTGCCGCCACTTTCAATCCCACATACCCCAATCACAAAGACCCCGATTCCGGTTCATGGGACGGAATCACTACCGCCAGTCAGATCACGAATCCGTTGGCATGGATGGAAGTACAGGATCATGACGCCACCTCGCATATCAGTACTCACGCTCGTCTGACTTTCAATTTGATGGACGAACTGAAACTGGTTCTCTTCGGTGCTTATACCTATAACATAGTCGAAAATTCCCAATACCTGCCCACCTCCGTCTGGGCGCACGGACAGGCATACAAAGGCACGAAAAAGATGGAATCCCTCCTGGGTAACATGATGCTGACCTACAAGAAAGGCTGGAAGAAGCATTACTTCGACGCGCTGGCACTGGCGGAACTCCAGAAGGAGACATACACCGGATTCTATACCACAGTCACCAACTTCAATACAGATAAATTCGGCTACCACAACCTGCAAGCCGGTGCTCTCCGTCCGTGGGAGGGAACCAACTCGTACTACGAGCAACCGCATCTGGCCTCCTTCATGGGACGCTTCAACTACACCTATGCCGACCGCTACAGTCTGACAATGACCGCCCGTACCGATGCCTCCTCCAAATTCGGAGCCAATCACAAATGGGGATTCTTTCCCTCCGTCTCCGCTGCATGGGTGATCAGTGAGGAAAAGTTCATGAAACGCCTCCCCGTGATTGATAATCTGAAGTTCCGTATAGGTTACGGTTTGGCTGGCAATCAGAGCGGTATCGACTCCTACACCACGCTGAGCCTTGTCAAACCGAACGGAGTGATTCCCGTAGGAAACTCGGCAGCCGTGTCATTGGGAGACTTGCGAAACACGAATCCCGACTTGAAATGGGAAGTGAAACATACCTTCAATACAGGTATTGACCTTGCCATGTTCGGCAACCGCCTGCTGCTCTCCGCCAATTATTACAACTCCAAAACGACGGATATGCTCTACCTCTACAACGTAAGCGTGCCGCCCTTTACCTACAACACCCTGCTGGCGAATATCGGCTCCATGCGCAACAGCGGTCTGGAGATAGCCATCGGCATCACCCCGTTGAAGACGCAGGACATGGAACTGAACATCAATGCCAACATCACCTTCCAGCAGAACAAGTTGCTTTCTCTGAGCGGTATGTACAATGGCGAACTGATTTCCGCCCCCGAATACAAGAGTCTTGCCAGCCTCGACGGAGCCGGCTTTCACGGAGGTTATAACCACATCGTTTACCAAGTAGTAGGCCAGCCGCTGGGTGTCTTCTACCTGCCACGTGCCAACGGACTCGTTTCCGATGGAAACGGCGGCTACACCTATGACATAGCCGATCTCAATGGCGGCGGCGTCAGCCTCGAAGATGGCGAAGACCGCTATGTAGCCGGGCAAGCCGTACCAAAAACGATTCTCGGATCGAACCTCAGTTTCCGCTACAAGCGTTTCGATATTTCAGTACAGATCAACGGCGCCTTCGGACACAAAATATACAACGGAACCTCCCTGACCTATATGAACATGAATATATTCCCCGACTACAATGTGATGCAGGAAGCTCCCGCACGCAATATCAAAGACCAGACCGCCACCGACTACTGGCTGGAAAACGGAGCGTATGTCAATTTCGACTACGTGACACTCGGCTGGAACGTACCGATAGAAAAGGTGCAGAAACTAAAGAAATATGTTCGCTCCCTGCGACTGGCATTTACAGTCAACAACCTTGCGACGATTTCCGGCTATTCAGGTCTTTCGCCCATGATCAACAGCTCGACGGTCAACTCCACTTTGGGGCTGGACGATAAACGCGGATATCCGTTAGCGCGGACTTACACGTTGGGATTGAGTATTAACTTTTAACGGAGGAGGAAAACGATAATGAAAAAGATAAAGCGATATTTGCAGCAGCAAGGATGGTATTTAGAGAGTAAATCTCTATATGATGGAAAAGCAACTCTGCTTGGGGGGAATCTGCTTGAGGGGAAAATGAACCTGAAAAAAACAGTTGTCTTTCTTATTGTGTGCATTACCTTCTTCTCGTGCGACAAGTTTCTGGAAGAGAGTCCCAGAGACAAACTGCCGGAAGATGAAGTCTACAACAATATCTCGGATGTATATCTGAATGCCGTAGCCTCACTTTACACCTACATCGGCGGTTATAGCGACAGTCAGGGATTGCAGGGGACGGGTAGGGGAGTCTATGACCTGAACACCTTCACCACCGACGAAGCCATTATCCCCACCCGTGGCGGCGATTGGTACGACGGCGGCTTTTGGCAAGGTCTGTTCCTGCACCAATGGGGAATAGAAAACGATGCCATCCAAGCCACTTGGGAATATCTTTATAAAGTGGTGATGCTGTCCAACAAATCCCTCGAACGAATAGACAAATTCAGTGCTACCCACGCAGACGCCGAACTTCCCGCCTATCGTGCCGAAGTACGCGCCATGCGGGCGATGTATTACTATTATCTGATGGATCTGTTCGGACGTGTCCCGCTTGTACTTACCTCATCCCCGTCGATGAAAGACGTAGTGCAGAGTGAACGGAAAACGATATTCGACTTTGTATTCAAAGAACTGCAAGAATCCGCCCCTTTGCTGACCGAAGTCCACAGCAACCAGTCCGGTCCGTATTACGGGCGAATCACCCGTCCCGTAGTTGTTTTCCTCTTGGCAAAACTTGCCTTGAATGCCGAAGTCTATACCGATAACGACTGGACGGACGGCCAGCGTCCCGACGGAAAGAATCTCTTTTTCGAAGTAGACGGCAACCGCCTCAATGCCTGGCAGACGGTTATCGCTTACTGTGACCAACTGCAAGAAATGGGCTATCGTCTGGAACCGGACTACAAAACCAACTTTGCCGTATTCAATGAACCGTCTGTTGAGAATATCTTCACCATCCCGATGAACAAGACCTTGTACACCAACCAGATGCAATACCTTTTCCGTTCCCGCCATTACAATCACGCCAAAGCCTACGGACTGAGCGGTGAAAACGGACCGAGCGCTACTATCGAAGCTCTGGAAACCTTCGGCTATGAAACAGCGCAACAGGACCCGCGTTTCGATATCTGCTATTTTGCCGGAGTCGTATATGATTTAAAAGGAAATATAGTCCGTCTGGACGATGGAACCGTTCTCAAATATTTGCCGTGGAAAGTCGAACTGGATATCTCGAATACTCCCTATGAGCAGACGGCAGGAGCACGCATGAAAAAGTACGAAGTAGACGAAACGGCTACCAAGGACGGTAAACTGATGGAAAACGACATTGTACTGTTCCGTTATGCAGATGTCCTGTTGATGAAGAGCGAAGCAAAGATTCGTAATGGGGAAGACGGAGATGCCGAACTGAACGAAGTACGCGGGCGTGTCAACGCTTCCTCCCGAACGGCTACATTAGAAAATATCCTTGCCGAACGACAGCTCGAACTGGCTTGGGAAGGTTGGCGACGGCAGGATCTGATTCGTTTCGGAGCGTTCACGAGAGCATACAGCAGTCGTCCGCAACTTCCCGATGAGAATAATGGATATACCACCGTATTCCCGATTCCGGAAAAGATACGGGTAATGAATACAAAACTGGAGCAGAATCCGGGATATTAGCTGGTTTCATCCATTTATAATATCCAATACAAACTAAAAGAGTGTGTGTCAAGCCAATAGTAACTAAGATGGGGTGACTATTGACTTTTGACACACACTCTTTATTATATCTCTGTGTGAATGACTATGATCTTAAAAACAGACCCAGCCAAAGAAAGCTAGTCAAAGAAGCTCTTGAACTTCTTGAAGATCTTCTCCTTCACCGATGTACTCGGCTTGAAGTTGTCCGAAGCCTCCATCTTTTCCAGCGTGCTCTTTTCCTCCTTGTTCAATGCTTCCGGCACATAAATGCTGATATTAACCAGCAAATCTCCCGTACCGTAACCATTGACATTCGGCAGACCTTTGCCGCGCAGACGCAGCACTTTTCCCGGTTGAGTACCCGAGTCGATCTTCACTTTCACTTTTCCGTCGATTGTCGGAATCTCCACGGCACCGCCCAGTGCAGCAGTCGGGAAACTCAGCAGCAAGTTATAGATCAGATCATTCTCGTCGCGGATTAAGTCCGGATGCGGTTCTTCCTCTACGAGAATCAGCAAGTCGCCCGGCACACCATTATGCTTTCCGGCATTACCCTTGCCGCCCATTGAGAGCTGCATACCTTCTGCCACTCCGGCAGGAATCTTCACCGTCACTACCTCTTCGCCATATACGATACCGTCGCCGCCACACTCTTTACACTTGTTCTTGATGATCTTACCTTCACCGTTACAAGTAGGACAAGTGGTGCGGGTCTGCATCGTACCCAAAATCGTCTGCTGGTTACGGATCACCGAACCGCTACCTTTACAGGTCGGACAAGTCTCCGAACCGCCGTCGCCTTCGGCCCCCGTGCCATGACAGTGATTACACGGCACATATTTTTTCAGTTTGAATTTCTTTTCTACTCCTGTCGAGATTTCTTTCAAAGTCATCTTTACCTTGACACGTAGATCGCTGCCCCGATAGCGACGTTGCTGTGAACCACCGCCACCGCCACCGAAACCGCTGAACCCTCCGAAGCCGCCGCTGAAACCACCGCCGCGACCTCCGAAGATGTCACCGAACATGGAGAAGATATCATCCATAGACATTCCTTCGCCACCGAAACCACCGAACGGACCTCCGTTGCCCGCCGCACCGCTTACTCCCGCATGACCGAACTGGTCGTAACGCGAACGCTTGTCCGGATTGCTCAACACGTCATACGCTTCGGCAGCCTCCTTGAATTTCTCTTCCGCTTCCTTGTCACCCGGATTTTTGTCGGGGTGATATTGGATCGCTTTTTTGCGGTAGGCTTTTTTAATCTCTTCTACTGTGGCGGTTTTTGTCACCTCCAGCACTTCATAATAGTCTCTTTTTTCTGCCATGCTTCTTAACTAAACTAACTTTTGTATTTACTCCCCAACTACTACTTTCGCGTGACGAATCACCTTGTCATTCAGCGTATATCCCGTCTGTACGCAGTCCAGAATCTTACCTTTCTGCTCTTCCGACGGGGCAGGGATGACGGCAATGGCTTCGTGATAATCGGTATCCAGCGGCTGGTCTTTCGTTTCGATGACCTTCACGCCGTTCTGTGCAAGAGTAGCCATGAACTTATTATAAATCAATTCGACACCTTCCTTCACGGCTTTTACGTCTTTGGCAGTTTCCATCGTTTTGATGGCACGCTCAAAGTCGTCGATCACCGGCAGAATGCTGCTGATGCTCTTTTCGCCACCATTCAGAATCAGTTCCGCCTTCTCCTTCATGGTACGTTTGCGGTAATTGTCAAACTCGGCGGACAGGCGCAGATATTTGTCCTTTTGCTCCTCGATGACAGCCTGAGCATCTTCCAGCTCCTTTTCGAGCTGCTCCTCATGAGTCAGGGGAGCGGCCTCTTCTGCCTGATCGTTTTGCGGTTGTTCTTCCGCCGTATCCTTTGTTTCTTCCACATTCAGCTCTTCAGCCATCTTTTCTTTTTCTTTTGGATCCATATCTTATTTTTATTTTTTATTCATAATATCAATTTCCCAAGCAAAAACTTTGCCAATCTGACCGTTTTGCCAAAAAACGTGGCAAAGGTAATACATTTATGCCAGATTGACACATTCCGGATAGCTCATAATTCATTTTAAATGTCTACCTTTGCACGCTCAAATAATAATATAGTAACTGGTAAAATAGTAAATAATAGAAAATGATTACAGTTTCAAACGTTTCGGTGCAGTTTGGTAAAAGAGTCTTGTTTAATGACGTGAACCTGAAATTTACAAGTGGCAACTGCTATGGTATTATCGGCGCGAATGGTGCGGGAAAATCCACCTTCCTCCGTACAATCTACGGAGATCTGGACCCGACGACCGGTACGATTGCCCTGGGACCGGGCGAACGCCTGTCGGTGTTGAGCCAGGACCACTTTAAATGGGATGCTTATACGGTAATGGACACCGTAATGATGGGCCACACCGTGTTGTGGGACATTATGAAGCAGCGTGAAGTATTGTACGCCAAGGAAGACTTCACAGACGAAGACGGACTGAAAGTATCCGAACTGGAAGAGAAATTTGCCGAGCTGGACGGATGGAATGCGGAGAGTGACGCAGCCATGCTGTTGAGCGGTCTGGGCATCAAGGAAGACAAGCATTATACATTGATGGGTGAGCTGAGCGGTAAGGAAAAGGTGCGTGTGATGCTTGCGCAAGCATTGTACGGCAACCCCGACAACCTCCTTCTGGACGAACCTACCAATGACCTCGATATGGAGACAGTGACCTGGCTGGAAGAATACCTTTCCAACTTCGAGCACACCGTGCTGGTGGTAAGCCACGACCGTCACTTCCTCGACTCCGTATGTACGCACACTGTAGACATCGACTACGGAAAGATCAATATGTTTGCCGGTAACTACAGTTTCTGGTACGAATCTAGTCAGCTGGCGCTCCGTCAGCAGCAGAACCAGAAGGCGAAGGCTGAGGAGAAGAAGAAAGAGCTGGAAGAATTTATCCGCCGTTTCAGTGCCAACGTAGCGAAGAGCAAGCAGACCACAAGCCGCAAGAAGATGCTGGAAAAACTGAACGTAGAAGAAATCAAACCTTCTTCACGCAAGTATCCGGGCATCATCTTCACTCCCGAACGCGAACCGGGCAACCAGATTCTCGAAGTTTCCGGACTGAGCAAGAAGACGGAAGAAGGCGTAGTGCTGTTCAGCGACGTGAACTTCAACATCGAAAAAGGCGACAAAGTGGTATTCCTTTCACGCAACCCGCGTGCGATGACCGCTTTCTTCGAAATCATCAACGGAAACATGAAGCCGGATGCCGGACAGTTCAACTGGGGAGTAACCATCACAACGGCTTACCTGCCTCTGGACAATACGGACTTCTTCAACACTGACCTTAACCTGGTGGATTGGTTGAGCCAGTTCGGCGAAGGTAACGAAGTGTACATGAAAGGCTTCCTCGGACGTATGCTGTTCTCCGGCGAAGAGGTACTGAAGAAAGTCAGCGTGCTTTCCGGAGGTGAAAAGATGCGTTGTATGATTGCACGTATGCAGCTCCGCAATGCGAACTGTCTGATTCTGGATACTCCGACCAATCACTTGGACCTGGAATCTATTCAGGCTTTCAACAACAACCTGAAGACGTACAAGGGAAATATCCTCTTCTCTTCGCATGACCACGAATTTATTCAGACGGTTGCCAACCGCATTATCGAACTGACTCCGAACGGTATCATCGACAAGATGATGGAATATGACGAATATATCACTTCGGATCATATCAAGGAGTTGAGGGCGAAGATGTACGGTGATAAATAATCAAGGTTTTTCCTTGATCATATAAATAAAATGAATTAAGCCCGGACGAATTAATCTCGTTTCCGGGCTTAATTATTCTTGACTTTATTATTGATTATACTGGATTTAATCGGTTGTAAGAAACGATCAAATAATGATAAGTCTTTTATTATTATGCTAGCTGTGCCTTCCATTTGTTGGCTAAATGGAATGTTGTAACTGTAGTTAGTAGTTAAAGTCGGAATTTCAATCTCTGCTATATAATATTCATTATATGGGACTAAGGATATAGATTTAATTTTTCCATAGAGTACTCCATACTCCATATAGGGATAATTGCTTAATTTAAGAATTAAGTCTTGATCTTTTTTTATCTTTCCCGATCTTTGTATTGGAATCTCCATTCTTCCTATAATACCTTTTTCGGTCTTAGGGAGTATAGTCATGATAGGGGCATTTACTTCTATCCATTGATTGTTTGACCATAAAGTTGAGAATGAAACAATTCCATTATAAGGGCTTATGAAAGTATATTTTTTTTTCCAATCTTTTATTTGGCTATTCAGTAGTCGTATATTTCGGGAAATATTATCATTTAAATTTCTGACTTGATTGACATGTTCTGTTTCTAAATCCAGCAAATTCACTTTTAACTGTTCTATTTGGATAATGTCATTTTTATATGTGATATTGGTGCTTATATAAGAACTTTCTTTTTGGTATAATTTGCTTTTGCTTTCTTCGAGTTGGCTGATTGATATAAGTCCTTTTTTATATAATAGGGAATCACGCTTATAATCTGTTTCAGATAGTTTGAGGTCTTCTTTTAATATTATTAATTGATTGGATAATAGATCTCTACGATTTTCCGTCTCTTTGAATTGTTGTTTCAGATTTTCGATCTTTCTGGGAATTTGATTTAGATTGATATAGCTGCAATAATCGTCGATTGATTTCTCCAAATCGAGGAAAGTTTGTGTCATTTCTCCTAACTTTAAGTTACTTACTTTTAAAGGAGTGAAAACTTTCTTTGTGCCTAAAGAATCAAGAAGCTGCTCTGCAAATAAAACGTCTGTGATAACTGCCGGATTATTTATTAGGGCTAATACCTGACCTTCACTAACTTGCTGTTTGTCATTTACATATAACCTTATTTGACCTGCAGACTGTGAAAATAGTTGGATTGGTGGATTCGAACTTGTAATGACAAATTTACAATCTATTTTCTCTGGGTAGGGGAATATCATCGTTCCCAGCAATAATAATACGATAAATCCAAGTATAAGGCTGGTTCCATATATGATTAGCTTATTAGGAGTTTTTCCTAAAATAGAGTCAACTCCTTCGCTTCTAATCTCCATATTGGTCATCTCATTTTCTTTATTCATATTAATTCCCTAATTCTAGTTGATTACTGATCAGTTCAAAATAGATTCCTCTTTTTTCTATTAATTCCCTATGATTTCCTTGTTCTGCTATTCTGCCATTGTCTAAGACTAATATCTGATCGGCATTTCTTACAGTACTCAATCTGTGTGCAATGATTACGGCAGTTTTTCCTTTGTAAAACTCTTGCAGATTTTCCATTATTGTTTTTTCATTATTCGCATCTAGTGCATTAGTGGCTTCATCAAAAAACAAATATGAGGGGGCTTTATAGATTGCCCTTGCGATTAATATTCTTTGTTTTTGTCCTTGGCTTAATCCTGAACCCTCCTGCCCGATTTTGGTGTTAAGTCCTGAGGGACGTTGCGCGATAAAGTCGTATATATTAGCGATATTGACAGCATCGAATAATTTTTGTTTATCTATGTCTTCGTCGATAATTGCTATATTCTCTGCTATTGTTTTGGAAAAAATGAAACCATCCTGCATAACAATGCCACATTTAGATCTCCAAAAATGGGGATCTATATTGTTCAGGTTGATTTCACCGACTTTGATAGTACCGGATTGTGGTTTGTAGTTCCCGATTAACAGCTTCATCAATGTCGTTTTTCCGCTGCCGCTGGCTCCCACTATTGCTGTCACTTTATTCTGCGGTATCTTTATGGATATGTCATTCAGGACTGGTGGCATACTCGGACCTAAATAGCTGAATGATACATTTTCAAGTGTAATGCTATTGTCTTCTGACAGGAGTTCCCTTATGTCCGCTTCCGAATCTTGGTCTTCATCTTTTGTAAAATGCACCTCTCCTAAACGCTCAATGCTTATTTGCGCATCTTGATATGAGTGCACGAAACCTATAAATTGTTCTACCGGTCCTGCCAACTGTCCTATAATGTAGGATATCGACATCATCATACCTAAGGTTAAATCTCCATCTATTACTGCCTTTGCAGTGATCACAGATATAACAATATTTACGGTATGACTAATTAGAAAAGAACCGGAAGTTTGCACCTGCTGTATAGATAGACCTTTGATATTTATATCAAATAATTCAGCTTGTATCGTTTCCCAATTCCAACGCATTTTTTTCTCGCAGTTGTTCAGTTTAATCTCTTCTATTCCTGAAATCAGTTGTACTATACTACTTTGGTTGTGCGAAGCCTTTTCGAATCTTTTATAATCTAATTTTTTCCTTATTCGTAAAAAAGACATTACCCATAACACATATAATGAATAACCAATAACGAAGATAGCCAATAACTTCAAATTATACCATCCTAGTATACCAGCGAATATGAAGAAGTTGAAGAACGAGAAAAATGTGCTAATTGAACTTCCCGTCAAAAAACCTTGTATTCGGTCATGGTCTCCTATTCTTTGCATAATATCTCCGGTATTCTTTGAATCAAAATAATTCATGGGAAGTCTGAGGAGTTTCGCTAAGAAATCAGATATTAACGCTATATTAATGCGTGTATTTATATGTAGCGAAATCCAATTTTGAACGAATCCTACTAACATTTGACTCACTGCTAATATTAATTGAAATATCAGAATGATAATAATGAAATTAAAATCATTGTTCACCACTCCCACATCAATCATTGATTGGGTTAAGAAAGGAAATATGAGTTGTAAAATGAGTCCGAATACTATTCCGCATACTATTTGCAGTAATAATCTCTTATGTGGCCGCAAATATTGTAAAAACCATCTGACTGATTTTTTTTCTTCTTTATCTGCTGTTTTATCATAGAATGCTGGGGTCGGTGTTAGCATTAATAGCATTCCCTTGTCCGTCCCATCCTGTCTTGTAGAAATCCACCCATCCAGAAATTCTTCAACACTTAATTCTACTGCTCCAAATGCTGGGTCTGCAACATATACTTTGCCTTTATATCCAGTAGCGGTTTTCTTTACTTTTATTTTGTAGACCACCACAAAGTGTTCTTGCCTCCAATGCACGATACAAGGCAAGATCGCTTTTTTGGCTAACTTTTCAAATGAGGTGCGTATTCCCAATGTTTTAAATCCGATGGTTTCTGCTCCATTGGCGATCCCTAACATTGTTACTCCATTACGGTTGGCATAACATAGTTCCCTCAATTGCTGCAGAGGATATACCTGATTGTAATATTTTACAATCATACTAAGACATGACGGACCACAATCCATTGCGTCATGTTGCAATACTATGGGAAATTTTTTATTCAACAGTTTTCTTGGTTAAAACTAATGCTTTAATAAATTCTTCTACACTTATTTCTGAATAGTCTAGCGCACATTTATCCGGTTCTTCACTTGAGCCAGAGGAATTTTGTATACAAGTGGCTAAACATATCGGCAGATGTTTACAAGATAAACATTTCGTATTCTCAAATGGTGACTTTGCATATAAACGAGTTAAAGTATCGTAATCCCAAATAATAACTCCGTCTTCATTCATTTTTCCCGCTTCTTTTTGGGTGCGGGCTGTGCATTTATATACTTTTCCGTCGTAATCAACGACTGTGGTATATAATCTGTCACCATAGCATTTTATAGGTCTTCCTATGTGAAAATTACTCGTTGTGACTGTTTTATATCCAAGGCTAATTACCGTATTGTTTAAGGTCGAAAGTTCTATGTTTGAACAATTAGAACAAGAGTTTTTCTTTTCTTTAATGGTTTGCCAAACCCGTTGAAAATTTGGATATACTCTATTTCTAAACTGTTTAGGTATAATTGAAAAAACTTTATCCAGCTCGCTGACTATAAGAGTACTATCATCATAATTTAAGCGTAATGTAATGACGGCTTCGGGTATGTTCTCTAATATTAGATTTATATTCTTCATAATAGTTTGGAAACTGGGTTTTCCTTTTGCATTTCGTATTTTATTGTGCCTTTTTTCATCTCCGTCGATAGTAATTTGAAATAAATGTAGCTTAATTTCTTTCATTATCTTTACCATCTCTTCATTAATGAGATAACCATTAGTGGTAATCTGATTAACAAAAGGCAAATTATTTTTTTCTGCTATTTCCATTCCATATTGTGAGATAGGAACCATAACCTCATCAAAATAGATTAAAGGTTCTCCGCCAAACCAGTCTAAATGTAATCCTGTTATTTTGTCTACATTGATCATATACTCAATATGTTTCAGAATTCTATTTTTTATCTCTTCTGCCATTCCTCCCTTATGTTGAGAATGCTGGTCGCAGTACCAACAATTGAATACACAATCAGTCGTCGGATTCATTATCAAACGATAAAATTTATCGGAGAAAACTGCAACCTTATTGTTAAATCTAAGTTTGTCTATCTCATTTATTTCTTTAGGGACAATGAACCCCCACTTTAGGAAACGTTCAAAAACACTCTTGTATTCCTTTTTAAACGAAAGGAGATCATTTAGCAAAGATGTAATTCTTTTATGTTCATTTATTGACATAATAAATGAAGCACCACTCATGCCGTTAAAATAAATCATTCTACCCTCATGCTCTAAAAAGTAGTTGTAATCGCTTAATTTATACATTGTTCTATTTTTTACATTGTTCTATAATCTCGATTAATTCTAGTTCTGTGAATTCTCTAGTATGATTTACATCCCAATATACGTCAGGATGCAAGGTCTCATGTTTGAAATAGTCAGAAAAGTCAAACAAAGTAGTGGCTACTGAAAATTGAATCTTAGAATGGGGCATTGTATAGCTGTAATTGCGAGTAAAAGCAATGGTTGGTTCTCCTGAATTCTGTCCTACTAATGTACCCAATTTGTTTTCGGCGACAATTCTGCAAAAGTAATCTCCTGCTGACGCAGTGTTAATGCCTTGGAGAATAAATAACTTCCTTTCTTTTGGAATCTTTGGGGTTGTATTATTAGGTTGTAGAATTATTTTGTTGGGGTTATTTTTTTTGTTGGCTTGATCGATACGCTTAGTTTCATTCAATCGGAAAATTATTGTGTCATGTTTTATGACATCCAGCGCTTTAAGGGCCAAATATAACGCATCAAATGATCCCCCTGGATTCATTGACAGATCATAGAATATGTTTTGTATATTCATATTGTTAACTCCTTTGAAAAAGACTTTAAGCATACTTTCCAGTGATTCTTTAGCTTCATCTTGAAAGCTATCTATCCTAAAAATCGCAATTGAATGGAATGGATATATTTTGAAAAAACTAACTTCTCCTCCGCGAATTCCAAAAGCGGACTCTTGATTAAATTTATAGAGTGAATAACCGTCGAGTACTTGACTTTTGAAGGATTTATCTATTTTTACTTTAAATGGAGCTTCAATGTTATACTTATTTATGAGGAAACTGCTGAAATACACTTCCATCCAATGTCTATTTATCTCATAAGGTAGTTTCCAGTTAAAATATTTTTTTAATTCATGAATTATCGTATCTGTTCTTATACCATTTATTTCATTGATTTTGGCATTATTTTCTTTTAGATAAACTTTATCGTTTCTAATTTTGACAACAGGGAATACTTTATCATCGTTACCCAATTGTTTTCTCCAAAATGTCTGTTGGTAAATATTAATCTTGGAATGTGCATCTACGTATGAATTTATTTCACCAATAACCCATGCGAATTGTTCATGAGTGAGAGGCTTGTTTAACTGAGTATAGATTTTATTTTTTTTATCTTCGAATTCCTTTAACGAATAATAATAATAAGGATTAGGATGATTAGTATAAAGTGTTTTAAAATAGTATTCGGCATCTGCCTTTAGTTGTTCAGGAGTTAACAACTGATTGTTTTGCGCAGAAGATTTCGCAAAACATATCAATAGTAAAAAGAAATATACGATTCTATTTTTTTTCATTGATAATTGAATGATTAATGTATTTAATCATACAGACCACATAAAACATATATTTGTATCACGCAGATATATTGTCTTGTGTGATCTGTATACACATTTAAAAGAATGAATTACCACAGAAAGGCTCACATCCAATGTAGCCTACCTGTACTTTTACTGTATTTCCACTAACGTTGCCATTACCATTACCATGGCCACTATTGCCATTGCCTGTTCCGCTATTACCACTAGTTCCGCTGCTACCACCGCTAGAACCACAACCATTACAATTGTTGTTGCAACCCGAAACACATTGCGCTCCTGAACAATAAGTTTGCGTATCTCCACCTACGATGTTTACCATGATCATTGATTCAAGTGTTTCACCGCTGAATAATTCCATGGCTTCATCAAATTTCATACCGATCTCTTCGATCATTTGTTTCTTGTCTTTTAACATAGGCTAAATGTTTTAAAAATTAATTATTCGAAAAATAAATCACTAAGTACATGCTTAATTTCTCTGCTTGGAAAGAATCACTTGATGAAAAAAGTCAACTAGTTTGGGTACATGATAATCAAAAGAAAAAATATCACGATTATTCCATACGCTCTCACTTATTGATCTAAGCTTGTCCTTATCTTTGAAACAATTTCTTAATTCGGGAATAGATGTATATTTTAATACCATATTATACTTCTCCAAAAATTCCTGAGTTGCTACTCTGTGTCCCTTATTGTCGTATATTAGCATAGGAAGACCTGCCATTCCATAGGTAGACATACGAGCTGGAAAATTTAGGTCATTCCAACTGGCTCTTAACAATTCACCATTATTCTCACTTTGGAAGTTATGTAGAAATCCTGCATCATATTGTGAAAATTCTTTAACGAAATTACGGGGCAAGCACGTATCATGTAAATGTAAGTGATTTGGTGCTATCTCCTTACCTTTCTTTAGCATTTCTTCATATCGTGAGATAAAACTATTTCCATAGATATGCAGATGAATTTTCTGCTTACTCATTTGCCCAATGTGTTCCGCGGCAATGCCAAAAGGTCTTCCGGCTACAACTACATGAATCTCTCCATCTTTCTCGGAGAGGCGGGTGGATCTTTCTTCATTGAACCAAGTGTTTTTTTGTAAATCACCGTCAAGGACATAACTATTATTATTAGTTGGCAAAATAAATTGGAGGAACCAATCACGAGTGATCTCATTATTATATATTTGTCCATCGGATTTTTGATAAAGATCTATTAACCCAGACCACAATCCAAATGATCTGCTAAAAAAAGGACCTTCTTTAAAGTGCCATACAAAAGGTATACCTAGATTGCTCGATAAAACTTCATGTGCTAATGGTATGCTTAGATCATTTAGTAGGCTATAAATAATATCTGGTTTTATTTCCTTTACTTTTTCTCGCCAGTTTTCATAAGGAATATCTTCTATGTTGCCAAAAGCCAAAGGGCCCACAGCATTGACACGTGATGGATTTTTAATCCATAAACCATACAATTTATGCCCCTGCTCTTCGAGGGCGCAAATACGTTCTGGATTATAAGACAATTCTCCGACAAGCAAGATTTTGAGACAGTCTTTTTTATAAATAGGCTTCTTCTGGCAATGCTCGTATTGTTTTATTTCATTAGTTTCACCTCCAAATGAGGTCTTGAATCGAATAGGTGTTTTTATATTATAATAACTTTTGAATAAAAATATATTTCCTCCATAGTGCTCATCAATTATTTTATGCCTTTGGGTTGGATGATTTACCCATTCGCAGGTAATTTCTCTTGTACCAATTGTTTTGGTGTTTTTTTGAAGATATTTATTCCAAAATAGTTCATTTAAATCATCCGATTCTAATTCATTTCTTTCGATCCATCTTTCTTGTGTTTTCCGATGGAGAACCTGCACTAGTTGAAATGCCATGTTTTCTAGTTTGTGGTATACTTTTCTACCAAAATTTCCATTGTCTCCAAAAAGGCTTTGGAATTCATGAATCATTCCTGCATGTGCAAAATCGAATCCCAAATTGATAGATTCCAGTAAGTTTTCAAGATGATTCTTGTAATATATATCATCTGCCGGTAAATATGCGATATAGTCATACTTCGAGTTGTCGATGCCTTTGTTTAATGAATATCCCAATCCTTCATTAGAACTATTATGAAATATTCTGATGCGCTTGTCGTCAAGAAAAGAAGAAATGGCTTCTTCAAGTTTATCGGTAGAACCATCATTTATGATTATAAGTTCCCAGTTCTTATGTGTCTGATTGAGCAGGCTGACAATTGCACGCCTGATAAAAGATGCTTGATTGAATACGGGCATAATTACAGATATGTAATTATCGTCTGGAGTTTGATTATTTGTGTTATTCATGTTATTATACTTATTTTTAATGTGATGTATATTCTTTTTAATGTGTGCTGATTTTCTTGAAAACAAAGTTCAATCTCTTATTATTTGTGTGTTGATGTTTCGTTTTATTCGTAAAATATGTTTTTTTATCTCAACATATTTTTCTAATGATTTTACTACAATTTGATCCATATTATAATATTTATATTCTCCCAACCTTCCACAAAAAAAAGTGTGTTTTAAAGATTCGGCAAGAATTGAATATCTTTTATATAGATTGTCATTGATACTTGTATTTATTGGATAATAAGGTTCTTTGCTTGTATCCCATTTTTCAGGATACTCATGTGTGATTATGCTGACTGCTTGTTGTCCGAACTCAAAATGCTTATGTTCTATTATTCGGGTATAGGGTATTTCTCTAGCAGTATAGTTCATAATTGCTGTTCCCTGATAATTCGGAGTTTCCAATAGGTTTTCTTCAAAACTTAACGTTCGATACTCCAATTTTCCAAGTTGGTAATCAAAATAAGCATCAATAGCTCCTGTGAAAACAGTTAGGTAAGCTTTATTCTCATAAGAGCGATCTTTTAAAAAGTCAATCCCGGTCAATACTTTTGATTTCTCAAAACATTTTTCAATTATAGAGTTGTATCCTCCAATAGGAATGCCTTGATATGCATCTGTAAAATAGTTGTTATCGTAAGTAAATCGAATTGGAATTCTCTTTATAATAAAAGGAGGAAGTTCTTTGCAACTTTTGCCCCATTGTTTTTCTGTGTATCCTTTTATCAACTTCTCAAAAATATCTGTCCCCACAAGAGACAATGCTTGTTCTTCTAAATTTTTGGGAGAAGAATATACTTTCTTTTGTTTTTCAATTATTTGTTTTGCTTCTTCCGGAGTTGTTATACTCCATAACTGGTGAAATGTATTCATATTAAAAGGTAAATTGAATACTTCATTGTTGAATTTTGCTATTGGAGTATTGATGAAATGATTGAAAGTTCCCAAGCCTGTCATGTAGTTCCATACCTTTTTATCTGAAGTATGAAATATATGTGGACCATATTTATGAATATTGATGCCTTCTTTGTTTTCGCAAAATAAACATCCGCCCAAATGTTTTTTCTTTTCAATTACTAGACAATTGAAACCGTCGAGTGTTGCTTCTCTTGCTATAATAGCATTGAACAGGCCAGCACCTATAAGTAATAAATCATATTCTTTGTTCATGTGTGTTTTGAAATTGCTGACAATGTAAATAGAAAAAATGATATAACAAAATGTTTTGATGGAATATTTCGTTTTTCGGTAATTATTTCTTTGATATGGTATCAAACCATTCGAAATGGAATATACTTGTGAAGGTTGAAGTTCTCTTACTGTCAAGGAAAGGGAAATGCTTGTTAACTGTCGTAACATTGCTTTTCCCTTTCCTTTTCATTGCTTGTTAGCACCCGAAACATCCTATCTTACATTCACGGTCGAGTGTGCTTACTGTTTATTGTTTATCATCCCGAAGCTCCCCGTTTTTACAACTCAAACTTCCCCTGTTTCGGCAACTGCGGCAATGTCGAATTAGCCTTGCGCTCTTCCCGCGAATACTCTACTACCATATATTCCGTAACGCCGTCCGAGGTGACCCGTTTATGGAAATTATTCTTTTCGAGCACGGTGACCAATATCTTTTGTGCTTGTTGGTTGGACTGGGTGCGTCCGTTCACGCTCAGTATTGAAAGGATATAAGAAGCGGGATACCATTGCGCATTTATTTCTCCTCCTTTAGCCGCACGGAAATAGAAAAACAGATTTTCCTCCACCGGGTCTTTCAGGCGGTAATTCTCGTTACGGTCGTTCAGGAAGGTGATCTGTTCTTTATCATACCAGTACTGAAATCCTTGTTGATAAAGCGCCAACGCTTGTGAGTATACTCCTTCGTAATTTATAGGGTTACGATAGTCGACTTTCAGGATAGTATTGAAGAGAATACGTCTGTTTTCCTTGATATCCTGCAGGCAGTGCGGATTATTGGTGCTGGCTATAAACGAGGCACGACGGACGTAGTTGTATGTCTGTATGTCGTAAACTTTCCGCTCTGTCACCTCATCTTGTGTGATGAGTCTTTTCAGGTCCTGCATGTGCCAGGTTGAGATGCTGTCAAATTCATCCAAGTCGATGATGAGACAGGAAGAAAGTTGCAGCAGATGGTCTGTTTTGTCGGGTTTGATCATGCCGTGGCGGTAATACCCCTTTAGTTCCGGAGGCAGAAGACGCCGGATAAAGACGCTCTTACCTTTCCCTTGTTCGCCATAAAGTAACATCAGTTGGTGGTTTTGCGCGTCATCGTTGATGGCGCACGCCACCATGCCTACCAGCCAGTGGCGGAGACTGTCCTCAAAAAAGGACTGGTCTGCTGCTTTGACCGTTTTTGCCAGTTGGGTGATGTAATCGGTTTTCCCGTCCCACGATGGGAGAGAATAGAAATAGTGGGTGAAGGGATTGAACGGTTTCGAGTAATCCGAATCGACCAATGCTTTGAGGAAATTTTGCGAACAGCCGACTTTCTTCATTTGCGCATTGATATAGAATGTGTTGATGTCTTTGGTGCGTAGGGTGATGAAGGCGGAGGGGGCGGGGTCGGCAGTCGACGCCGATCTGGGGCGGAACTCGATTTGTTCTTTCACTATGTTTCTGCGGAACTCGTAATATTGGTCCAAGAATCTGATGACTTTGAAGATTTTCGGTTCCTTAGAATCCTCTTCTGCCTGATCCGTTTTCGAGGTGTATTGGTAGGCATTGCGCAGAGGCGCTTCGAAGTCGAAGTCGGGAAGGTTGCCGAAATAGCTGCGTGTCAGGCTGACGGCTTCCGCTTCCATGATGTGGCGGCGGTAACACTGGTTGCCGAGGCAGTAGAAGAAGTTGTCGCGGTTGCCGGGTTCGAGGCGTTCTTTCCGTTTGGTGTATTCCACAGCTTTGCGGAAGTCGAGCTGCACTTGCAGGTCGATCGGGGTCGCGTTCTCTTGTGCGGGGAGGAGAGATGGGAGTGAAAGAGGTTTCTTGCGTTTCTTCTTTTTGCATTCTTCTTCGGTCGGCAATGTCAGGGTGATCGTGAGTGGTTTCACATTCTCCAGTCGTTCCAGAGCCAGAAAGGCGTCCGGATCGTGCGAGACGAAGACTCCGCGGCTCAGGTCGCTTCCGCTTGTATCGACTTTCGTGTTGAGCAGTTTCTGGTACTTGTCGGCTGCCAGGGCGAACATGCGGTGGTGATATCGCTCTAAGGTGGGAAGATCGATGGTTCCTAGTGCGTTCAGTTCGGCGCGTAGAGCTTCCGGCTCTTCGCCGGTGAGGTAGACGAAGATTTTCAGTCCGTGCTCGCGGGGGCTGATGAAATTTCCCAGCGTGTCGGGACAGTCGTTCGCCAACCGGCGGTACTCCGGGATCTTTTCTACCTCCATATCATCAAAGTCGAGAGTGATGATATCCTGATAAGTTTCGAGGCTGTAAGCGAGTCTTTCATTGCTGTAGGTGGCTGTGACGGTGCGGTAAGGCAGTTGCTTCTTCATCCGGTCTGCTTTCCCGGTGTCTCCCGACGTTAGTGCTTCCCGGATTCTCCGGACTCTGTCCCGATATATCTCTCCCCGCATATGTTCGAATAATTTAGGGAGGCTGATACTTCCTGACACCTGCGATAATCCCCTGTATGTGGTTACAGTAATCTTTTCCATTTTCCTTGATGATTTTTAATTGTTTTCGTTATTAATGTTTTGCAAAGGAATAGCTTTTGGTTGTAATAAAAAAACTGCTTTTAGGAGCCTAAAAACAGTTTTTTAACGTAATCTGCAAAATGTTAATCGTCGGACAGGAGCCTTTTCATCTTTTGTATCTCATAATCAATTTCTTCTATGCTTAAAGATTCATTAGACTGATCGTTCTTCCGGAAGTTTACTGTCAGAAACAGCAACTGCGCGAAGAATTTAGGCCCTTTAATGTTAAAAGGAGAGGAAGGGTCGTAGCAGAGGTGAACGATGGGGGCAAGAAACTTCTTTCTGTCAGATGGATTTACCTCTATCCTGTTGATGTACATGCTGTTGATATTGTCCAGCAGTTGAGTGATAAACGGGGAGATGGCGGGGAATTCTCCCTTTTCGAGCGTTATAGCCTGCTTGTTCTGGTAGACAAAGCCTTCGGAGAAAATGTCTTTTTACTCATGATTTTAATAATTAGAGTTGTTGTTAAAAAGTGTTATGTTTAAAAATGCCGCAAAGGTACAACTTATTTTTTGTGTCTGTTTAATCTCTGTATTCTATTCTTTATATACAATATATTTAATATGAAAAAAGCGTGTAACTGAGGGGAAGGACCTTACCCTCGGTTACACGCTTTTTTTAGTATTAAATAGAATGTTCTAACGCGCCTGCGTGTATATAATAATGTAGAAATCTCCGAAAGTGAAGCTTCAGTGCTTATGGAGCCTCCAGATACCTCACTATAATAGCCACTTGTCTTTTGCTGTATGCCTGTTCGTTCTTCCCTTCCGTGCCTGCATACAGTTCGCGGTAGAGGTCGGGGTTCCGGTGAATCCATTTTCGCATCTTTCTCAATGCGGCTTCGGGGTCTAAGTGGGGTGCGTACAGTTGTGCCAGTTCTGTCTTCAGGTATACCCGGATTTGAAATTCTTCTTGTGCAGTTTCCATCATTGGTATTCTTTATATCGGCTATCCGCCTGATTGATTATATGGTAAAGATATGTATTTATTCTGACAAATCAAAGCCGTTTGACAGAATAATGTTCCTTTGATGGAAAGATAATGATACGGGTATGGATAAGTAGGTAACAGTAGCATTCATTTCGTCAAACTACGTCTCAGTACTTACTTGTAGAGACCGGTATGTACATATACGTACCCCCGTGGATAGCCTGTTTACTACCTTTGTCGTGTTCCTGAGAGGAGAAGCCGGAAGACGTCACCGCAACCTTCATCCGGGGAACGAAGAGAAAATAACAAGAAATTCATTCATTAAAAAGAGAAGAAGAAAACAATGTCTGTAACATTTAAAAAGATTTTACGAAAGTCTCCATTTGACAAAGAGGGTACAGGCAAGTATTATCCGCAGCTGATCACCTGGGGAAAACCTGCCACACTGAATACCATTGCCAAGCAGATGAAGGAGAAGAGTTCGCTCACCCTGGGCGACATCAAGAGTGTACTGACCAACTTCGTGGAAGTGACACGAAGCGAGTTGTACAACGGCCATGCCGTGAATATTGAGAATTTCGGGGTATTCAGCCTGTCCGCTACCACAGTGGGTACTGATACGAAGAAGGCTTGTCTGCCGGAGAATATCCGCTGGGTTCGCATCAATTTCCGTGCATCCGCCAGTGTACGTCCCAATCTTGCCGCCACCCGTGCGGAAGACCGTCTGGATTTTGTAGACTTGGAACAGCAACTGAAGGCGCTGAACGGTGGTGAAGGCGGTTCTGGCGACGGTGGCGAAGTTCCTGATCCGAATCCGGGCGGTGGAGACGGAGGCGATGAGGAAGCTCCGGACCCGACTGTGTAAGAAGTAGAGAGTTGGTAATCAATGTACAAGGGTTTGATAGTTAGAATTAATGACTTTATGAGGAAGATTCATTTAATCGTGATTCATTGTTCCGCTACGCGGGCAGACAAGGAGTTGACGGCTTTTGATCTGGATACGATGCATCGCCGACGGGGTTTCAACGGGACAGGTTATCATTATTATATCCGCAAGGATGGAACAACGCATCTTACCCGTCCGGTGGAACGGATCGGGGCACATGCGAAAG